>ERZ857629.2488-NODE-2488-length-17423-cov-17.793183_pt1 | contig 17423 bp, 11 predicted proteins | sample MGYA00519700_ERZ857629 | MGnify/ENA primary metagenome ERZ857629 (study PRJEB31778, sample SAMEA3449351) | human gut metagenome | biome: human gut; feature: human-associated habitat; material: faeces | place: United Kingdom | collected 2010/2012 ...
CTACAGTGCTTCGCCCCAGGCCTCCGCCAAATGTCCGCGCGGTGCCCCTTGCTGCGATGCCACACTCGCTATGCTATTTGTTCTCAAAACCGCACAGATATTTTTCTGGATTTTGAACACCCAACCCAACGCGGCCTCAACGCCTTGCCCAGTTCAATGCCACCCCCTCCTTGCCAACTTCCAAGTATACCCAGCCTTTTTTGCTTTTCCCACAGGCGCGTGCTGCCGAAAAAGCAATTCGCCAATCCGTCCTCTATGCCAGTCAGCGAACCACGCCCCAGATGCGGACGCACCACGCCCCAGATGCGGACGTATCACGTCCCAGACGCGGACGTGTCTCGACCCAGACGTGATTGTATCACGTCCCAGACGCGCTGACAAGTCTTATTTTCCGCGCATTCTTGATAATCAACCTATTGGAATTGTGAAATAGGGGTTATACGGTTCTTTTCAAAGAAAGGGGTTGTGCAATAGTGGTTTAAAGGCTAAAAGTACTACCTTTGCATGCAACAATAAGTAACAACACGTTTGAGGTCACAAATTGTGATCTCAAATGGCAGAGGCGGCAACCGCTATTCAACTTATGCTTTTACAGAGCAAGGAGTGGCAATGCTTAGTAGTGTTCTTCGTTCACAAACTGCTAACATTTTCAACCCTGCGCAGTATGCTATTTTTTTGATTTCCCTACTTTAGGCTACAATGCTTTTCAGCTTTTTGTATTTTCCTGTGAATTTCTGATATTCAAGAACATCCATTATTACATCGTCTTCGAAAATTATATCATTGATGATAATTTAGCCATATTGATTTAGACCTATACGCCAAAAATTACACGATAATTGCGCGTCTGCCTTGTCACCATAGCCAACGTTTGATTATCGTGTAATTCTTCATTCAGTTTTAATCTGCGCCTTTAGGAAGACGTCATGAAAACCCTACTTATAACCGTAATTTTGTTTGTAACTTTTGTTCAAATCAAGACATTTTTGCGGAATAGGGAATACGGTCGTAAAGCCTGTTTCCTCACCGTCAATAGGGGTGCGTTGGTCGTATGCCTTCGTGAATTTGTCAAACCGAATAAGGTCTTGCCTTCTCCAGCCTTCCCAAACCAATTCCAAGAGACGCTCTTTGAGGATATTGTCTAAGTTGGCCTCCACCAATGGCATTCCTGCTCTCTGCCTGATGGCATTCAGCTCTGCTGAACCATCTTCGCCATTTCGCACTTTTGCCTCAGATTCCATCAACAAGGCATCGCCATATCTGAAGAGCACGATGTCATTGTCAACCTGTCTGCCATCGGAATAGGCGGTGCGGTCCACCTCGTATTTTGCAACACGGGCACCAGCGGTCTGTTTATACGGACTGGCGCTGAGGTTCAATTTCAATTCCAACGGCCTATACACCAGGGGCGCTCCGTTGTCAAGGTAAACCTTCTTGCCGTCGACAAAGACGGTGTCGGCATAGAAATTTGTGTAGAATCTGTTGTCTACATGGTCTGTGGCATAACCATAGGCCTTGACTGTTGAGATAGTGGCACAGGTTCCATTTTCCGAAGCCCCTCCATAGGCTCCGCCATGCTGGTAGTGGCGCGAACGGAAGAGGTAGTGGTATTCGTTCGGATAAAGATTCTTGTCCAAAGGAATGGTGAAGATGTTTTCTTTGGAACTTTCGTTATGAACGGCAAAATTGGAGGCATAGTCGTTCTCCAGTTCATATCCCTCTTGCCTTAATTGCTCGCAATACCAAATGCAGGTTTCCCAAGCGTTCTTCTTCTCTCCATTAACATGGAAGAAAATGTTCTTGCCGTTCTGACGACTGCCGCTGGTCCAATTGTCAACGGTGTAAACCTCGGCATTCAGGGCCAACTTGGCAAGCAGGAAGTTAGCAACAGGGCGTGTCACACGTCCGTAATAGTCCCCCCTTATGTTGGAATGCTCGTCAGCCAGCAACGGAGCGACCGCTTGCAATTCATTGAATATGAAACGGAAGACCTCGCTTCTCTCGTTTTGCACAACCTGCCCCAAATTGACGTTGTAGGAGGTCACAATGGGAATGCGCCCGAACATGTCCATTGCGTAATAGTAGAACAACGCACGTATGGCCCTCACCTCAGCTGAGAATGCGCTCGCTTGCTGGTCGGAGAGCAGATTCCTGTGGCTGTCAATAATGGAGAGCGATTGGTTTGAGAGGACGATGACCTTGAACAGGTATTTCCACACATTGTAGAAATAGATGTCATTGGCATTCCATTGGTGTTTATACATGTTCTCCCAAAGCCCACCGTCATACCAGTCGCCGCCACGAATGGGAATCATGGCTTCGTCGGTCGTGAGGGTGTTGTAGTCGTATATGCCGCGGCAGGTGCCTTGAAGTCCTTCCGACTCTTGATTGCTTCCTATGTAGTTGTAGAGCGAAGCCACTGCATTTTTGTAGATGTTGTCAGCATTGTTGTAGATGGCTTCCTGGTCTATCTGATCCTTTGGATGCTCGTCCAAGCAGCCGCAGAAGCACAACGCCACTGATGCCAAGAATAGGCAGCTCAAAAACTTTTTCATGCTTTTCCTCTTTTAAAATTGCACACTCAGTCCCAATGAATAAGTACGATATAATGGATAGTTGCGTTTGTCGTCAATACCCATTGTGCTGTTCACAACGTAACTGTTGATCATCGGGGTCAATCCCTTGTAGGCGGTGATGGTTCCCAAATTGCTAACACTGCACGACACGCGCAACGAGCGAATCATCGAGTTTTTCAAAGGAACATTATAGCCTATGGTCAAATGCTCGAAGTTCAGATAATCGCCTTTTTCCAGCCAGAAGTCAGACACCCTTTGGTCGGTGATATTTTTCTGCGGTGCACCCTTCAGGACATTGTAGTCAGGGAAACTGGCCATGCAGGTATAGGCCAGTCCTGTTCCGTTGAAAATCTTGTGGCCGAAAGCCCCGTTCATCTGCAAGGCGACATAAAAATCCTTGTATCTGAAACTGATGTTTGAGCCGAGCGTCACCTTTGGCGTGGCCTGTCCGGCGATGTATCTGTCGCCTCCATCGCTCAGGTCAACCTTGCCATTGTGGTCAAGGTCCTCTATGTCATAGAAATAGCTGCCGTTTTCGTTCTTGACGAGTCCTTTGCAATGAGGAAGATAGAACACGCCCAGCGGCTGGCCGACAATCTGATAAACCACATTGTTGTCGCCACCATTCTGCCCTGCCCCGTCAAGCGAGCCGATGGCGGTGATGGGGGCCGCCGACATGTTCATGCCCTTGTAGTTTCCGCCAAGAGAGATCAGTTTGTTGCTTTGAAACGAGAGGTTCATGTTGATGTTCAGTTCCATGTTCTTCTTGCTTATTGGCTGCACAGACAGCCCCAACTCAAATCCTCGGTTTGACATGGAACCGATGTTTGCCAGCAAGGTGTTGTAGGCAAACGGCGGAACAGGCACCTCATAGGCGTAGAGCATGTCGGAGGTCTTGGAGTAATAATACTCAGCCGTGAGCATCAGGCGGTTGGCAAAGAAGCCAAGGTCGGCCCCAATATTGAAAGTGGTCTTGGTTTCCCATTTCAAGTCAGGATTATTGTTTCTCACCATTCCGAGGGTCACCGTTGGCGAACTCTTGATGGGCACGATTCCTGTTTGTCTCACCGTGTTCATGGTGGTATAGGCAGAGATGCCGCCAAGGTTTCCAGCCTGTCCCAGCCCCGTGCGGAACTTCAACATGGAAATCGGCTTCACGTTGGCCAGAAAACTCTCCTTCTTCAAGTCCCAATTGAATGAAACGGAAGGGAAGAAGCCCCACGTGTTGTTGTCGCCAACCATAGAAGAACCATCACCACGCGCATTTACCGACAACGTGTAACGGTCAAGCAGGCTATAGCTGAAACTTCCCATTACGGAAGCCAAGGATTGGTCTTCGTATGTGCTTTCCGTTCCGCCATACGGCCGGCCGGCTGCCGCTCCCAAGTTGTCATAATGAAAGTCATTTGTGGGGATGCCTTTGGCATATATCCAAAAGGAGGTCTTTTTCAATTTGCGATATTCGCTGCTCGCGTCTGCTGAAAAACTGTGTATGCCCGCCTTTTTGTTGAAACTGACGGCGACATTGCCGAGCCATTCCTCTTTCTTGAACTCGCCACGATAGACGTTGCCTTGCGCCCACACCCACGTCGGACAGAATTTCGCGTTTTCCGTGGAGCCATATAGATAAGAGCCAAAGGTGGAGATGCGCCAATGAGGATTGAAGTCATAGCTCAGCTTGATGTGAGCGTCGAAATTCAAATCCTTGGAGTCATTTTTCTCATCAAGCAAAATGCCAGGAGGGTTGATGTGCGTGGCCGCTCCGTTCTTCACCCAATTCCCGTTTTCGTCGGGTCCTGCTGGGAACGTCGGGTTCTGGCATGCAGCGGAGTAGAACAGCATTTGCGTGTCGAAGATGTCATGGTTCTTGAATGATGAGCCAAACACGCCGAAGTCGCCAGTGAGCTTGTCGTTAAAGGCTTTCTGGGTTACGTCAATCTTGGCCACAAAAACATTATAGTTCATGTTCTTTATAATGGTGTTGTGGTCCATGAGGCCGAATGAGGCACGATAGTTTGATTGTGGCGTTCCACCGCTGAATGCGAGGTAGTGGTTGTTGACAAGACCGGTTCGCGTTATGACATCGTAAAAATCCGTGTTGAATCCTCGATTATTACAATAAACGCCTAAAGCTCTTGCCGTGGCAACGTATTCCGAGGCGTCGAGCATATTGAGGTGCTTGTACATCTGCTCGAAACCGACATTGCCCTCATAAGAAATCTGAAAACCGCCCCCAGTGCCTTTCTTCGTTTTCACCTCTATGACACCCGAAGCACCACGCGAACCATACATGGCTGTCTCTGCCGCATTCTTCAGAATCCGGAAACTTTCGATGTCAGCAGGATAGATTGTCGAGAGGGTAAGCACGTCGGACGTGACGCCGTCAATCAGCACCAAAGGGTCGTTTCCGCCAATGATGGAGGTCGTACCGCGCACGCGTACGCTATTGAGCATGGCCATACGGTCGAGACCATTGGAGGACACGTTGACACCGGCCGCCTGACCGCTCAACACGTCAAGGACATTGTTTATTCCTCCCTTTGCGGAGTGGTTGTCCGCCATTTTTATAATGTCGTTCCTGTTGTCAATGGAATCCTTCTGTTCTGTCGGCACTTGCTTTTGGGCATGAGCCAGAGAACTGCAAAAGAGCGCAATGACAAGGAATGTGAAATGCTTCCCTTTATTTGCCATCTTGTGTTTCTGTTTGCTTTGATTATTGGATGAGTTTAGTAATGGTACATTTTGTGGAATAAGGAGTTATTTCTTATGCCCTGTCAACAGGGCAAAATTAGTCAACTTATTCTTTCACCATTACTTATAGGACAAAGTTAAGGAAGTATTGCGAAAATCACACCTTTTGGCGGGGGATTTTTTATTGCTGCTGTCGTGCAAAATGCCAAAGGTTTCAATATTCTGCCGCATTTTCCCTTGATTTTGAGCGCCCTACCCCTCGGGGGGGCGCTGCCGCCGCTCTACTCGCCTGCCGCAGGCAAGCCAACCTCACGGCGAAAGTTTGTACGAGGCAGCACAAGCGTCCGATGCGGCGAAGCATTGTCGCCTCAAAAATATCCCTTTTTCTCCGGGTATATACTCAAGTTTCGGATTTAGAATTGGCTATTAAGTTTATTGCATAAAAAAGGCTTTGAGCATTTCCGTGTGGTGATTCTAAGGATTTGATCATGCAGATTATCGAGAACAATAAAAGACTTGCGGCACTTAGAGCCTACGCTATGACTGCCTAAAATCTAAATCCGAAACTTGAGTAGGCATCTCCATCGCTCCGCATGAGCCTGAAAAGTGCTAGTTGCTCCTCCTTATGATGCCCCCACTGTCGCTCCATTTCCTGGGCGATGGTGGGGGCTTTCGGGGGATAGGGGAGACCCTTGGGTGGCCTTGGCTATGCTCGTCAGGTTTATCAGAGCGAAGTCAAAATGGATGGATAAATTATACGGGGGACCATAGGTTGATCTTAGGTAAAAAATGTTGCCTAAGCGTGTACGTCACCACGTTTTTGTGGTTGAAAAATGAGGAGGTATTTCATGTTTTACCGTATATTTGCTGAGTATTTCGTGCATATGGAATGAGGTATATGAGTCATCAATAAATCACGATAACCAATGGAGAACATGAATATTCAAGAAAAGCTGAGAGCATGGGCTGAAGAGACCTATAGATTCTATTCAGAAAAGGCCAGAAACCTTGATATTGATTTCTACACTCAGTCGGACCTTACCTTACTCACAGACGACAAGCCCGTTGAGCTCATGGTCGTTGGTATCAACCCTGGGTGTGGAGGACATTATCAGAAAGACCGCTTTGCAAAACCCGAAGATTTGTTGCGCGGAAATTGTGATTTCAAGAAAGAGGGTAATCCTCATTTCCCTATCTGTGAATGGCTCATCGTAAGACGGTTGGTTTCCATCCTTGATTATGGTCATACAGGTCATATGAATGATTTGCTGAAAGATGAAAGTCGTTTTGTGTTTACCAATGCCACTTTCTTTTCGACGCATAAGGAAGCAGGCCTTAAGGGAACACTGCGCAATTCATTTTTCTACGGTTACGATGCGTCTGATATTGTCCATACGATGATCGATGATCAGCGGCACACGTTCAACCATCACCATAGAGGTGTCGAGTCCCAATGCCTTCGGTTCGTCAATGCCTATTTTACTGATGAGAGCATAGAAGTTCATCAATAGGTTCTGTTGGCGATTGACGGAATTCTCAGGGTAGTACACGCGATGAATGATGATGAAACGAAAATCGCCCGAAATGCCGTTTTTGCGGAGTGAAGGGTAGTTGCTGGTCAGATCTACCTTCTTGCTGGCAACGAGGTCTTCCACAACTTGTCTCAAATAGAGGCTTACTCGAGGTTCTATGCGGAATCCTATGTGCATGGTTATATTGTATAGTGTGTTGGGAATTAAGACCTTACAGTCGTACTCCAACGTGTCAGGAGTATCCACAAAGTCCATATTGATAAGCCAATAATGGTCAGCACGTTTCGGCTGCTTGTTGATGATTGAATAGACCAACTTGTCATCAACGGTTCCTTCCTTGCTGGCATGGTTGATATAGACAAGATTGGATGCGTATTTCGGAATGCTCATGTCGGCTTTGATGTCGGAGATAATCTGATAATAGTCATCCAGTGGTTTGGAACTGATGTAGTGGTTGCGTATCTTTATGGCACGAATCCACACGTACATCATCAGGAACAAAATACCGCCAATAAGCATCGTACACCATCCTCCTGCAAGGAACTTTGACAGATTGGCTGCGAGAAAAATTCCCTCGATGGTGCAATATGCGCCGATAAACAATATCATGATGAGTCGCGATACCCCTTTTGTGTGTAGGTAGGAACCAAGCAACAATGTGGTCATCAGCATGGTGATGGTGATGGCAAGTCCGTAGGCAGCCTCCATATGCGAGGAGTCGCGAAACAGCAGGATGATGAGAACTACACCGATGTACATGGCAAGGTTGATTACAGGGATGTAGAGCTGTCCCTTTACCTGAGTGGGATGCTTAATTCGCATACGAGGCCAAAAGTGCAGGTTCATGGCTTCGCTCAAAATGGAGAAGGTTCCGCTGATAAGTGCCTGACTTGCAACGATAGCCGCACCTGTGGCCATGATGATGGCGAAGAAAAGCATGCTCTGCGGCATGATGGAGAAGAATGGATTGACGGTGGAGGCCGTTTGTACATGGGACAGCACCCATGCTCCTTGTCCCAGATAGTTGAGAATGAGCATGGTCTTTACAAATGCCCAGCTGATGGTGATGTTTTTCCTGCCGCAATGTCCCAAGTCAGAATACAAAGCCTCTGCACCGGTGGTGCAGAGAAATACAGCACCTAGGATTAAAAACCATTGTGGGGATTTTGCCAGTAGCAAGGCAGCATAATAGGGATTGAAGGCCTTCAGTATCAGAGGATAAGATGTGATGCTGATGATTCCCACTATGCCCAACAGCAGGAACCATAGCAGCATGAATACTCCAAACGACTTGCCTATGCTCTCTGTGCCAAAGCGTTGGACGAAGAAGATGATGGTTATGATGGCAAGCGTGATGGGAATGACAGGCAGATGGGGGCTGATGCTTTCGAGTCCTTCGATGGCTGTTGTAACCGTGATGGCGGGGGTGATGATTCCGTCAGCCAGTAATGTGCTGGCACCAATGATGGCCAATATGTAAATCCATTTACTTTTAAGGCGGCGCAGAAGAGCGTAGAGGGCGAGGATGCCTCCTTCGCCATTGTTGTCGGCACGCAGAGCTACACAGACATATTTGATGGTGGTCTGTAGGGTGAGTGTCCAGATGATGCAGGATAATGCGCCCAAAATGGTACGCTGGTCGATGGTTTCACCTGTATGTAGGACAGCCTTCATCACATAAAGGGGGGATGTGCCGATGTCTCCAAACACGATGCCTAAGGTGATGAGTAATCCCCAAAGGCTTACCTTGTTATGGTTGCAGGCTGCTGAAATTTCTGTGCTTTCTTTCATAAATGCTATGCTTTTGATTCTGGATTTGCGCACAAAAGTATTAACATATGACGTGATATATGATTTATTTAACAAGGATTATACGATTTAACACTACCCATGATCCTTTGCCCGAGATATGAGTTCATCGTATGATTCTTTGTGCTTGATGTGAAGGATCAAAGGCTTGCGGCACTTAGAGCCTACGCTATGACTGCCTGAAATCTAAATCTGAAACTTGAGGTATATACAAGTTCACTGATTCATCATCCCCCACTGCTACCATCCAATTCCATCCCCACAATACTTCGGCTGAGGCTAATTTCACCTTGCCACAAAAAGACAGGGCGGAGGCCACATCGCAATGGATGCTCCTCCGCCCTGATATCATGACATAAAACTTTTCTTGGAAAAGACTATTTCTTGGGGAAATCAAACTGCTCAAGCTTCAGCGTGCCGAGTTGCTCGAGTTGACCCACATAGAGCTTGAAATGCTCGGCCTCCATGTGTTTTTTCAAAACTTCCTCGTTCTCCCATGTTTCACAAATCATGAACACATCGGGATTCGTGGCACTTTCAAAAGTGTCGTAAGCCACATTGCCCTCGTCCTTGCGTGAGCAAGCCGTCAGAGCCAAAGCTGCGTCGAGAGCCTCTTCATATTTGCCCTCGTGTGCGCTGAAAAAGCAATTCAATCTTAACATGCCTTCTGTCTTTTGATATTGAAAAATCAGATGCGGCGCCATTTCTTTTGAGCGTGGAACGTACGCCGCTGTTCAATCTGGTACTCCTGTTGGGAATCGAACCCAAATCTACGCTTTAGGAGAGCATTGTTCTATCCATTGAACTACAAGAGCGCTTCTGCACAGACAAAATTACATCATTTTTTTCGAATACAACGGCTCCCGACACGGCTTTTATCATCTTGCAACGAGATTGACACTGAAAATCTTTGGCTTCCTCGATTTTTTTGCCGTTCTTTGCACCACAGAATAGGCGGAAAACACCCCGCTGGAGGTTCGTCACTGAAAAATTACGCGCCGACAGCCCCATGGCGATTCCTCGAGAGAAATAATCACCAAAACCAAAATACTAAACACTACATGATTACATTTATCGTTGCTCTGTTTGTCATCGGCTATCTCTGCATAGCCCTTGAGAGCGTTTTGAAGATCAACAAGGCGGCCCCCGCCCTGCTGATGTGTGTTGGATGCTGGGTGCTCTACATGCTTGATGCCGGCTCCTTCATCCAAAGTTTCCGCGGCATGAACATTCCCGCTGCCGACGTGTCCCAGTGGGTCAACGAGCACATCCTGCTCTCACACCTTGGCGACACCTGCGAAATCCTGTTCTTCCTCATGGGCGCTATGACCATCGTGGAAATCGTGGACGCCAACGGCGGTTTCAACTTTGTTCGCGACCGTTTGCAAACCAAACACAAGCACACGCTGCTATGGCGCGTGACGTTTATGACGTTTGTGCTCTCAGCCGTGCTCGACAACCTCACAACAAGCATCGTGATGATCATGGTGTTGCGCAAACTGGTGAAAGACCATAAAGACCGACTCATCTATGCCTCCTGCATCATCCTCTCGGCCAACGCAGGCGGCGCGTTCTCGCCCATCGGCGACGTCACAACCATCATGCTCTGGATCAAGGGCAACATCACGACGGGCGGCGTCATCAAGGAACTCCTCATCCCTTCCATCATCTCAGTGGTGGTGCCGACATTCCTGCTGCAGTTCAAGCTCAAAGGACAGTTGGAAACGAGCCACACGGCAGAAGCTGGCGATGCGCTCCATTTCTCACGTTTGGAACGCAACATGGTGTTCTTCATCGGTGTGGGCGGCCTCATCTTCGTGCCCATCTTCCGTTTCCTCACGGGTCTGCCTCCTTTCATGGGCATCCTGCTCGTGCTGGGTCTGCTCTGGAGCATCACGGAATTTTTCTACCGCTCTAAGGGCCATGTCGACGAGAGCATGCAGATGCGCGTGACGCAGTTGCTCAAACGCATCGACATGAGCACCATCCTTTTCTTCCTCGGCATCCTGATGGCTGTGGCTACCCTGCAGGAAACGGGCGTTCTGAGAACCTTCGGACAGGCGCTCAACGAAGCCTCTGGCGGCAACCACTACATCGTGACGGGCGTCATCGGTGTCGTTTCCAGCATTGTCGACAACGTACCCCTCGTGGCTGGCTGCATGGGCATGTATGACATTCTTCCAGGCACAGACTTCGCCGTTGACGGCATCTTCTGGCAACTGCTCGCCTACTGTGCCGGCGTGGGAGGCTCTATGCTCATCATCGGTTCGGCTGCCGGCGTGGTGGTGATGGGACTGGAGAAAATCACCTTCGGATGGTATATGCGCCACATCACGTGGATTGCCTTCGTGGGCTATCTGGCCGGCATTGGCGCCTATGCCGTTGAGAAAATGCTTGGCATGTAATCCTAAGTAATGGTAAAAAAATAACTTGACCAATTTTGTGGAGTAAGGAGTTATTTCTTATGCCCTGTCTTTTTGCCGTTTTTGGTATTTGTCATCGGTCACATAGCCCGCTATGCTCCCTCTTCCAAATACCAAAAGCAACAAAAATACAGGTCAAAATTGGTCAACTTATTCTTTCACCATTACCAAATAACGACCAAATAAATACCAAAAGACAATGAAGAAAATCATGATGACACTGGCCCTTTTGCTCTCTATGGCATGGGCCACACCGGCTTCGGCCTTCGGCTTTGACTGGGGCGTGACTGGCGGTTTGAACTTGACGAAACTGAAAGTGAAGGGAGAAAAGAAAAACATCTTCAGCTCCGACAACCAAGCTGGATGGTTTATCGGCCCGAAGGCTCACCTCAACCTCGCCATGGGCTTCGGCCTCGACGGTGCGCTGCTTTATTCGCAGCAGAAATACCAGTTGTGTGCGCTCGAAAACACGACCTACAAAACGAGCCGCAGCATCTCTGTCCCTGTCAATCTGCGCTACAGCATCGGCCTTGGCAGCGTTGCCTCTGTGTTCCTCACCACTGGTCCGCAGTTTGACTTCAACATCGGCAACAAGGACTACACCTTCGGCGACGGCATGTTTGAACGCGAGAACATGGCCACCACATGGAACGTGGGCGGCGGTATCAAGGTGCTGGGCCACCTGGAAATCGGCGTGGGCTACAACTTCGCATTGGGCAACACTGGCAAAACGCTCCTGGAAAATTTAGGCAACAGCAGCATGATTGGCGGCTCAACGAATATCAACAACGACATCCGCGCCAACACTTTCACCACGCAGGCTACGATTTATTTCTAACCCTCCGTGCCTGTTCCCCGGCCACCCCGCCGATGGAACTACATATTCATCAACCGACCGGCCACACGCCATCTAAAGGCGCTTGTGGCCGGTCGTTTTTTTGAAAGCGCACGCCAGCGCACAATCTGACTTCACCTCGCGGTTCAACAACAGACAGAAGGCAGGAAAATCCAGTCCCTATACTTTTTAGCGAACGCCGTCCTGCGTTCGATTGCGTCTCGCCCTACGTTCGATTACGTCTCGTCCTGCGTTCGGTCGTGCCACGTCCCGCGTTCGCTAAAAAGTATAGGGATTGAATCAACAACCATATTTCCGCCACCATCATCAAGCGTTCCCAACCGCCTTCTGCATCCCTGCCACCATCCTTGCCACCGGTTCGTCGGCCGGTAGCCACTCCACAGAATCCAATTCGCTGCGCAACAGCCATCGCGCCGCCTCATGTTCCAGCAACGTGAGTCTTCCGCTGCACACCCGACAGAGGTAGCAGTGCATAATAAGATGGAACTTCGGATAGTCGTGCTCCACCGTTATGAGCAACGGTCCGACGGCAATCTCCGTTGCCAGTTCCTCCCTGATTTCTCTCATCAGCGCCTCCTCTGGCGTCTCTCCCGGCTCCATTTTTCCGCCAGGAAACTCCCACCAGTCCTTCCATTCGCCGTAGCCTCTCTGTGTGGCAAACACCCTTTCGCCATCACAGATAACGGCCGCTACGACTTCAATTGTCTTTCTCTGATTCATTTATTTTCTTAGGTTTCGGGGTTAGATGATAAGCTAAAATAATACTGGTAAATCAGGTCTGTTCCTTTCATTTACAGTTTTGAAAATCGCATCAGCTTTCACTTTCTCCCCCCCTCAAACCCTTTAAATCTTATTTTGGGTTCATTCATACTCGGTCCTCTTTCGTTTGATTCAACAATTTGTCTAACTCGGCTTGCAGTTCCTCCCTCTTAGGCAAGTAGAGTTGATAGCGAGCGGCAAAGAGTTGGTTAGTAATACCTTGCAGCGCATATTCCATCAGCAGCTCATCCTTGCGTGCGCCAAGCACGATACCTATAGGGGGATTATCGTCGGGCTGACATATCTCAGCCTTGAAATAATTGAGATATAGGTTCATCTGCCCAATGTCGCCATGCTTAATCTCTGCCCGCTTGAGGTCTATCAGCACATAGCATTTCAAGATGCAGTGGTAAAACACCAAGTCCACCTTTAGCTGTCTGCCACCAACTGGTATCACATACTGTCTGCCAATAAAAGCAAAACCTCGTCCGAGTTCAAGAAGGAACTGTTCCATATTGGTTTTCAGCGCATTCTCTAATTCACTCTCTTTGTAGCGTTTTTTCTTAGGAAGTCCAGTAAACTCCAACACGAATGGGTCGCGGATGATATCTTCGGCGGTCATCACCTGATGCCCCTCATTTGCCAAAGCCAATACGCCCTCCTTGTCGGTGCTCAAAGCCAAACGCTGAAACAAACAGCTCTTCATTTGGCGTTTCAGCTCCCTTACCTTCCAACCCTCATTGATGCATTGCTTCATATAGAACTGCCGCTCCATAGGGTCATCGCATTTCAACAATTCGTAATAATGGCTCCACGTCAATTTGTGGGACAGCGTCCCACTTTTTGGGAATGCAAGATACAACTTCCTCATATAAGTCAAGTTACTACGATTAAATCCCTTACCATTTCTTATGGTCAAGTCCTTTGCAAGATTTGTGAGCAACTGCTTTCCGTACTCAGCTCTTTCTTTTCCTCCCTGCTCAAACTCAACGATATACTTACCTGTTAGCCAGTTTGACGTCAGCAACTCCGTATTTACGGCAGTATAGGCGTTTTCCTTGGCTTGACACCACAATTGTGAGATGTCACTCACCAAGTGTTGGTAATCGGAATTTGTATGGACGATACCGTCCTCCATAATATGTTTCTTTGGCTCATTCATGTCACATACCTCCTTTTCTTTATGATTATCACGCTACGAAAAGAGTTTTGTTCCTATCTGCTTCATTCTTTTTTAATCTTGCGCAATTCGCTGATTGTAAATATCTTACAAAATCCCCTCCTGCATATTCACCCGATGGCCTTATACTGGCTTGCGAAAGCATAGGTTGCCTCAGGCATCGGCGTATTTAAATGCCACACGATTTGCATCGGCTTCGACCCCTCTATGCTCTTCATTGTTACCTGTCCGAGATAGGTGAATCCCATTCTGCAACCATATTCGGGATGTTCCACCTGCTGTCGGACGAACAAGAGCATGTTGTTTTCGCCGTTTCGGTAAGCCTCAGCCTCACGACTGCCTTCGCGCACACGGTTTTGCGTTTCCCAATGGAAGAACTCGCGATTTTGGGCGTAGTCTTTATATGCCGTCATAGAGCCCTCCTCACGTTGCTTAATGATGTCGACATACATGGCTTCCAGTTTAATATCCTTCAAGCGTTCGAAACCTTCGCGCGAAGACGACTTGCGCTCAATGGTTGAAAGGCCAAGTGCCGCCTGTATTTGTGCTTTGGTGTACACGCCATGCAAATGGAGCGGGTTCCATTCCCGATAAACAGAATTATCTTCTTTCTCTGGCGCAGAACATTTTTCCCTCAAATAAGAGATGACTTCCTTGAACTCCTGAATGAACAAATGATCTGAGGCCAGGTCGGAAAACATGCTTTCAAGATTGGGGTAAAAGCCTGCCTTGTCAAACAAATCGTAGTAGAGCATCACAGCACACCGCCTCTCCTTTTCGGAAAAAGCGGCCACATCGCATCTGAATCCGCATTCGGCAAAGCGCAGCAGCTGAGTGAGATAGGAGAACTAATCTGTTGCCAGCCACTTGGTTCTGACCGCGTATCTTATCTGGGCTGAATGGGCAGACACTTCTTTCTTGACACCTGCCAACTGACACAGTTCGCCCCACGTCTGGCTGCCATAGAGCTTATGGAACGGCACATGACTATAAGCCAAGAAGCCCTTCAAAGAAAACGTGTTTTTGCAAACTTTATGATAAGCTGCTATCTCCTTGATTATTCGGTTTTTATTCAAGCTTCGAAGATACCCCTCGATGTTGGCAAGGATTTCTTCTTTTGCCTTGTCTTCCAATATGATTTTGCATCCGAAGGGGGCATTTGTGAAACCGCCCTCTATCTCGTCTTTGATGTTGCGCGAATGACGGCCTATCAACGCCTCAAAGCGGTCTTTATAGCTAAACTCCGCACGCGAGTGGCCCACGAAGTCGAGCACGGTGAGATGGTCTTTGCCTTTATGCAGACGCAGGCCTCGGCCAAACTGCTGAAGGAACACCGTGACGCTCTCCGTTGGACGGAGGAAGAGAATCGTGTCGATTTCAGGAATGTCCACACCTTCATTAAAGAGGTCGACGACGAAGAGGTAATTGATGGTGCCAGCCTGAAGTTGCTTTTTCACGAGAAGGCGATGGCGGTCGCTATCGTCGCTCGTCAGCACCGCCGTTTTCAGTCCTGCCAACGTGAACTTCGCATTCATGAATTTGGCATGCTCCTTGTCGACACAGAAGCAAAGCGCCCGCACGCGGTGCAGGCGGCTGTTTCCAATATATTCCTGCATCTTCTTCAGAATGAGCCCCGTTCGAAAATCGTTCTGCGTGTAAATGCGCGACAATTCGGCTATATCGTAACCATGTCCGCTCCATTTCACTTCCGACAAATCCACATTGTCGGGTATGCCATAATAATGGAAAGGCGCAAGGAGGCCGGCGTTGAGGGCTGCCGGCAGACGGATTTCCGCAGAAATGTGCCCATCAAAGAAAACCGTAATATCTTCTTGTTCATTAGTACGCTCAGGCGTGGCTGTCAAACCGAGAAGGATTTGGGGCTTGAAGCATGTCATCAGTTTGACGTATGTCGGAGCCACAATGTGGTGCACTTCATCCACCACCATATATTGGTAATAGTCTGCCGTGAGTTGCAAACCATCCAAGCGATTACGCAATGTGTCCTTGCTCGCGAAAACATGCTGATAGCTGGACGGCTCGTGGTCGCCGTCCCACAAACTGCCAAAATTGGGGTCGTCAAGGACAATACGGAAGGTCTGCATGGCCTGTCGCAAAATTTCCTGACGATGGGCAATGAAAAGAAAATGACAGTCGGGATGCGCTTCACGATAGCGTTTGAAGTCGAAAGCCGCTATGACGGTTTTTCCCGTACCCGTAGCAGCCACCACAAGGTTGCGGAAATGTCCGTGCACGTGGCGTTCCACGTCAAGTTTTTCCAATATTTCCTGCTGATAATCCTTCGCACGCATCAGGTCGAGCGCTGAGAAATCAAGCAACGGGGTCTCCCAGTCTGTGCCCAGCGCCTTTTTCAGCCGTTCGTCGCTCACACCAGGAATGAACGTCTCAAATGTTTCATCACACCAATAGGTTTCAAACGAGTTGCGCACCTCTTCTATCACCTGCGGCAATTCAAACTGCGTGGCTTTAAAGTTCCATTCTTTGCCATCTTTCAAAGCGTAGCGAGAGAGGTTACTGGAACCGATGTAGGCCGTGTGGAACCCCGAATTTCTGAGAAAGATATAGGATTTGGCGTGCAGACGGTCTTGCGTGCCATCGTATGAGATTTTCACCTCCGTGTTGGGCAGCATGGACAAACGGGCAACGGCATCGTAATCCGTTGCCCCCGTATAGGTGGTTGTAATGACGCGGAGTTTTTTTCCTTCGCTTGTGAATTTCTTCAAACTGTTCCACAGCAAGTTTAAACCGCTCGTCTTGATGAAAGACACCACCCAACATATCTCGTCAGAGCACAGAATCTCGCGGTTTAATTCGCTCTCCATGTCGGCAGGCCCCCTGCCTCCGAAAAACAAGGCACTGCGGCTCAGCGAGGTGACGGGCATAATGGCCTGCAAGTGTTTCTCTATGTCGGGGTATTCGCAGTTTGTGCGGTCGATGACAGCCGTCAGAATGCTCTTTTGGGCATCAATCAAATCAAGTTCCGTGTCGTCAACATCAAACTCCCTGCCTAAGGTCTTGATGACGGAATTGACAAAATCCGTGTATTTTCCAACCTCCTGGTCATCGGGCACGCCAACGAACGCAACTTCGATGAGACGTTGCAGATATTTGCTCAAGATGTGAACCGCGTCGTCCTTTGAAATCTGTTTCTTTCCGATGTAGAAACGCTCAGCGTCCATTCTGCTTAATTTCAGATTGAAGAGGCGGTTGATAATTTGCTCGTAAACACCTGTCGGGATATTCGGGTCTTGCATAATCACATGATATAGATTTCCTCCGCATGATGTTGAAGGGACACAGCATCGGGCTTGCGTTCCCATGGGAGGATGAATTTTCCTGTTTTGGAGAGGCAACCAGAATCGGTTTTCTGCTTGGCATTGCTGAAACCTGTGTGGCCATGCCAAGCGCTTCAGCCCTCTTCATACAAAATTAATGATTTTCCGTCAATGTGACGAAGGGCAAGGAAGGGAATTGTTTTAGGGGTGTTCTATAAATTAGCCTGAGCCGATTTTACAACAATCTGCGAGTGAGAACTGTAAAAGCGGCCAAGTCAATCCTAAATAAAGAATCTCCATT
>ERZ857629.2491-NODE-2491-length-17405-cov-7.843746_pt1 | contig 17405 bp, 14 predicted proteins | sample MGYA00519700_ERZ857629 | MGnify/ENA primary metagenome ERZ857629 (study PRJEB31778, sample SAMEA3449351) | human gut metagenome | biome: human gut; feature: human-associated habitat; material: faeces | place: United Kingdom | collected 2010/2012 ...
TACATCCGATCATAACAATAGAAAATATAAATAATTTTTTATCATTTTCTTTAATAAACTTATCAATAGATAAAAGCCCTAATATTAAAAATGGTAAATAATTAAGATAAATCACTTCATTAAATATATTTGATAAGTATGATATCATAAATATAATAGTTCCATAAAAACATATATTATAATTAAACCTATTATTTTTAAGTAACTTATAAAATAATAAAACACTCATAAGAAGATTAACTATATTAGTGACTAATATTAAATATTTTGTATTAATAAATGAAAAAAGCATAACAATAAAAGTACTTATATTAAATATACCTATATAAATATAATAATAAATATTATTGTTACCCAGATCAAAAATAAAAGTATCTAAATTACCTACTTTATCATAATAACTATTATCTATTCCACTATAATATTTAATAAACATAAAAATCACTAATACTAAAAATATTGTTATTATTAATATTAAATTTTTCTTATTTGATTTATTCATAATTTAATTTTACATTTCATACTTATAAAAGTCAAATTTCCTTGACTATTCACTAAAAATATTAAATAATTATATTAGGAGTATAAATATGAAAGATAATTATTTTACAGTATTTGAAAAAAATATAAAAAAAGAATATAAAATTATTAAAGCATTCAAACATAAAAATAAAAATTATATTATATACACTGACAATAATATAGATTTCTATGCATCAAGATATTCTATTATTAACAATTCTATTATGTTAGATGAAATAGAATTTGAAGAAGAATGGGATTATATTGATAAAGTTTTAGAACAATTGGGTGATAATGATGTATAGAGTAAAATTTACAATTGGTGATAATGATGTTATAAGATGCAGAATAAACAGAGGAATGGAATATGAATATTTAGATTTAGAACAACAAAGTATTCATAATATTTTAAATGAACTAGCATTCGCACATGAAGAGATTAATAATGTAGATGATAATTATTCTTACGTAACATTTGAAAACATTAATGAATCTGAATTAAAATATCTTATTGATTTAGAACTACAAAGAGAACAAGAAATAAGACAAGAACAAGAAAATAAAAGAAGACAAAAACTTAAAGCAAAAGAAGAAAAAAGACAGAAAGAAAGAAAAGTCAAAAGAAAAAACTTTTATAAAAGAACAGTTATTGTTGTATCACTAGTTACAGCCACTTCTCTAATCGCAATCGCTAATCATAAAGGTGACATTATTCAAAATCCTACTTATGAAGGTACTGACGAAATTGCTTATGTCGATACAGTGGATAACGATAATAAAAATGAATTTGATGAAAAATATACATATGATACACCTACAGAAATAGATGAAGAAAATGTCGAAGTTAAAACTGAAGATAATAATTTAAAAAATATACAAAATACTAATACAGTCGAAAATGTAGAAACATTAGAATTAGATGTTGAAGAAAATACTCAAAATGAAAAATACTTATATTGCAAAAATAATTATGGAGATTTAATTACAAAATATGCTAATATGTATGGAATTGATCCTAATTTAGCAATTGCTGTTTTCACTCATGAAAGAGGATATCATAGTGAGACAATGGATCCAGGTGGTGCTATTGGATTATGCCAAGTTCAATTAGATGTATGGAACAATCATAATGTAACTGCTTTTAACTTTGAAACTAATAAAATGGAATCATATCTTATAAAAGAAGAAAATATCAAAAATGTAGAAGAAAACATCAAAGCAGGTGTCATGATATTGCAAGAGTCATTAAGACAAGTAAGTTATGTTGTTTTACAGGGAGTTCAAAATTATAACTATGGACTTGGTAATTTAAATGTAGCATTTAGAAAATCAGGTTTAAATAGCGAACAATTAAATGAGCAAAATAATAAAGACTGGATGCAATATAGAGATCTTATTAAAGGTGGAGATCCACAATATATAGAACATGTATTTCAATATATTCCAAGTGGTACTACCCTACACTTTAAAACCCCAGATGGTAGACAAATTAATCTACAATATGTTGCTGAAAAAAATATGGCAAGATAAAAGAGTTCTAAACAAGAACTCTTATTTTAATGTTTTCTTAATTTCATCTTCCTTTTTCTTACCTGTCGCAATAAGTCCAAATGTACTAAGTCCTGCTAAGAATAAGTATAATTCTATATTTCTATCATCACCTGTCTTAGGTGTATTTTTATCATATTCTCTTTCATAATAAGTTTCTAATTCTTTTTCTAGTCTTTCTTTTTCCTCTTCAGTATCTGGTTTAGGGATGATATTTTCTAATTTTTCAAAGAAATAATAAATATCATATCTTGGAATATCTTTATCAATTTGACCATTTCTAAAATTAATAAATTCATCTAACAATAATCTGACTTCTAATTTAAATCCATCAATATTTTCTTCTACTTCACTACTTATAGTAAGTATATCTTTTATTGATTCTTCAAATTCATTTTCAGTAACAGTGTAATCAATATCTGCTTCATATCCATTTATTATACCATCTTTAGTAAGAGTTGCATCTAAATCATATTTAACGGTAGTGGTAGTTTTTACTATTGGTTTAGAATATGTATAAACAATATCATATGTCCATGTATCCCATCTTCTTACTCTTTCAAATGATATATCGGTTAAAGCATAACCCTGTGCTATTAAATCAGATCTTACTCTTTTATGACTTATTAAATAAACTTCCGCTTGATCCTTATCAAATAATAAACCATGAGCTGTATCTCTGTCATATGTATAAACATATTCAACATCACTATTGACGTTAATATTTACTTCATTAATATCGTAATTGACATCATATCCTTTAGACTTCATATCATTCACATAAGCAAGCGCATCTTGTTTATTATCAAATCTTTTAGATACATCTATTTTTTCAGGTTCAATCTCATAAATAGGTTTTGTGTCAACATCAACATCAACATCATACTTTTCATCACCATATTCTTTTTCAAGTTTAGTTACATAATTTCTTGCTTGTTCTAATGCGTCCTTCTCACTATTACCCTTAAGAGTCTTATTAGAAGATAATATTTCTTTACTAGATACTATTTCTTTAACAGATCCCTTCTCAAAACTATAATTTGTAACTGCTCCACCCTTTTCTAAAATTGCTTTTTGAGCATTCTCAAGCGTTTCTGAAGCATTACCGTCAATAACGTACTTATCAGTATATTGTCTGACCATATCAAAATTTCCTTCTACAATATCACTACTAAGTACATTACAATATTTTTGAAGATATTCAAGTCTCTTACAAGCATTTTCATATGTATCATAATATTCAACTAAATCACACTCATTATATGATTTTTCTGTACTAGCAATTTTTCCCTGAACTTCCCTTCTATCATTATCAACACCAGCAGATGCAGACACACTAAGTATATTAGTTGCAACTAAAGCACCTGCTATAAACTTATCAACAGTTTTACTAAACATAACGTTCCTCCTTAAGATTATTATAAAAAAATAACTTGCAAAACACAAGTTATTTAAATAAATTCTTCACTCTATCTAAGAATGTAGTTTTAGTTACCTTAGTTGTATATTTTTTAACAGTATCTTTTGCTTTTACTGAATCAATAACTAATACAAATTTAGTCTCACTATCATCACTTAAGTTCTTACTACTTACTGATTTATATTCATTACCAAGTTTAACTAATTCTTTTACTCTCTTACTAGCAGGTTTAATATCATTGTTGATTGTACTAGTTAATTTTTTAATACCTTCATTATTAAATTTAGTTACTCCTTCTGATAATTGATTAATTCCATTATCAAGTTCATCTACACCAGAATATAAAGTATTTAATGAATTAGTAATTGTACTAATAGATGCAGATTTAACACCATTAGCAACTTGATTTGCTAAAGCAGGTACGATTTGATTAGCAGTAGATATAGCAGTTTCTTTAGATACACTTACTGATACAGCATCGCTAACATTTTTAGCAACATATACACTTACATTAGTCGCAACATTTGTACATGAAGTTTCAAACACTTTTTGAGTATTTTCGATTTGTTTACATGATTTTAAAAATAATGTTTGTTCTTCTTCACTTAAAGATGATATATCAAGTTTACCTGCTTTGACTGCTTGGCACTTAGCAGCATCCTCAAGTTTATCATTATTTTTTAAATATCCTGTTAAAGAATCTTTTACACAAGTTGTAACTATTTCTTTAACTTTAGGATCACTTGCATTCAAACTCTTACTAACTTCTTTCCATGCTTCATTAGCTATTGATGAAGTATATTCTTCACTATCAAATTGACTAGTTATTTGATTTAATATTTGTTTATTTATCGCAGATACTTCTTCATCACTTAAAGCATTCTTATCACTAGTACTTGATAAACTCTTTATAGAACTTCCAAGTTTACTCTTAAGTAAATTAGAACCACCTTTAATTTTTTGGGCACTTTCATCAATTAAATTCATATTTTCTTGTAACTTATCACTATCACTATATAAACTATCCAACTTATCAAACATTTTTAAATCACTACTCTCTAATACTTTAGGAGTAACAACTGAATACATAGATGATAATTCAAATTTCTTAGTTTCATAACTAATAGTTATAGTATCCATATCTTTTAAACTACTTAAATCTAAACTTTCATAAAGACCTGGTGTTGCGATACCAACCACTACATTATTTTTTCCAGTAGACATAACTTTACCACTAGATACTTCAATATTGCTGCTGTTAGTGGCATCTATCATAGTCGCAAAAGTTACTACAAATGGTGTATATAATTTTTCTTTTTTACCATTAATAGTTCTATAGTGAGCATCAGTATTTTTATATTTTAATGTTATTTCAACATTTCCCTCTTTACCTAACATGTCATCTACTGACATACTTTCACCATTTAATTTATAAGATGTACTTACTGATACAGGTAAATCTTTTTCAAGTTTTCCTTGATAGAAAATATCATTACCTTTAGCTTTCCATATAATATTTCCATCCTTAATAGTATATTTTTCATTACCATTAATATTTAATATATCTTTAAGTTCAGAATAATCTTTTAATTCATTTTCTTTATTCTTGTTGATAATTTGTTCATTAACATACATACTTCTAACATTACCATTATTTTCAAGTTTACCATATACAGTTTCATTCTTAGTTAATGCCATTATATTACTTGGTAATAATAACATTCCTGAAACTAATAATAAAGCAGCTTTTAAATTTTTGTTTTTCATTTTTTTATCATTTCCCTTCTTAATAATAAATTTATCAAACATTAACAATATCGCAGGTAAGACTATTATAACTACAGCCATACTTATTAATGCACCTCTTGATATCAATGTACATAAGGAACCAACCATTTCAAGTTTAGAATAAATACCTACTCCAAATGTAGCAGCAAAGAAGCAAAGTCCACTAACTAATATTGATGAAGATGTATAGTTAAGAGTATCTATCATAGCAGATTCTTTTTCCATACCTTTCTTTCTTCTATCTATATAAGTAGTTGTAAGTAAGATTGCATAATCTATTGTTGCACCTAATTGTATAGTACCAAGAACTATAGGTGCTACAAAAGGAAGCGTTACTCCACCAAAATATGAAATTGACATATTCATAAATATAGCAGACTCAATCGCAGTAATTAATAATATTGGCAATAAGAAACTTCTAAGTACAATAATTAATATAATTAGTATACAGAATATAGATGAATAATTAACATTATTAAAATCAGTATCACTAATAGAAATTAAATCTTTCATAAGTGGTCCTTCACCTGCTAAAATAGCATTTTCATCATACTTCTTAATTAATTTATTAATCTCATCAGTTTGATTATTTAACTCATCACTCGCAACTTCATAAGTTGAATTAATAAGTAACATTTTATAGTTATCATTTTCAAATATAGATTTCATATCATCACTAATCATAGTGTCAGTTATTCCATAACTTTGTAAATCATCAAATGATAATATAAAGTCAACACCATCTATTTTTTTAATATCATTTGTCATATTTACTATATCATTAGTTTTAGTATCTTTACTTACTAATAGTATTTCTGGACTAACGATATTGAATTTTTCTTTTAATGCATTATTAGATTTTATACTTTCTAATGTATCTGGAAGTGATCTATCTATTTTATAATATACATCAACGTTCTTATTACCTAAGAATGCTGGTACTAATAAAATAACAAATATTATCAAAGTAACAATTCTATTTTTAACTATAAACTTGTTAACCCCTTCAAAATTAATTTTAACTTTCTTATGTTTAGTTTTATCAATTAATTTATCAAATATAAGTAATAAACTTGGGAATAATGTAAATACACTCAATAAACCTAACAATACTCCTTTTGCCATTACTATACCTAAGTCTTTACCTAATGTTAATTGCATAGTACATAGTACTAAGAATCCAGCAATTGTTGTAAATGAACTACCCATTACAGACTTAAATGTTTCAACAATCGCATCTTTCATCGCAAGTTCATTATTTTTGCTATTCTTTTTCTTATTCTCATATGAATGATATAAGAAAATTGAAAAGTCTGTCGTAACACCAAGTTGTAACACAGCAACTAATGCCTTAGTTATATAAGATATCTGTCCTAAAAATATATTACTTCCTAAGTTAAATACTATCGCACACCCAATATTACCAAGTAATAATAAAGGTATAATATAAGAATCAAGTGATACTTCAAGAACAAATATACAGAATATAACAGCAATAACTATATAAATAAATATTTCTTTTTCTGATAAGTTCATTGTATCAAGAACCATTGAACTCATCCCACCAAGTTTACATTTATCTTTAGTTATCTCTCTAATCTGACTAACCGCATCAATTGTTTTTTCATTTGATGTACCATTTTCAAATGTTATAAATAATAAGTCAGTATCTTCATCATGTAGATGACTAGTTATTTCAGTTGGTAGCATGTCAACTGGAATATTAGTGCCAATCGCATCATAAAGTGAAACAACTTTATTAACACCATCAACATCTTTAATTTGTTTTTCAAGTTCTAATATATCTTTACTACTCATGTTCTCGATTATAGCAACTGAGTAAGCACCCATACCAAAGTCATCAGTTAATATATTTTGACCTTTTATAGTCTCAATATCATCTGGTAAATAAACTAAAATATCATAGTTTATCTTGGTTAAACTCATGCCTATAAATGAAAGAACTAAAAGTACCGCAGATATTATTAGTATCATTATTTTGTTCTCACAAATCTTTTGTGCTATCTTTGTCATATTATCTCTCCATTCCGATAAGATATTCTATTACAAAATTGTAAAAAAATCACTAGTATTTTTCAAGAAACAGTATGTTTTCAAACACTTTTTTCAAATTTGTATTAATATTTACCCAACATAGTGTTTATTATCTTTACTTTTGTACAAAAAAGGTGTATATTGATACACGGTGAATGGAAATGGAAAAGAAAACTGATTTGAGAGTAATAAAAACAAAGAATTTAATCTATAATACTTTAATAGAGCTTATGAAAGATAAAACATTTGAAGAAATAAAAGTATCTGATATATGCAACAAAGCATTAATCAATAGATCAACCTTTTATTCTCATTATGAAGATAAATATGATTTACTAGTAGATTTTATTAATAGTCTAAAAAATGAATTTATAAGTGAACTTAATAAAAACAATAATAATTTAAATATAAAAGAATATTATATTGAACTAATAAAGATATTTTTAAATCATATAGAAGAAAGAAAAGAAATGTATACATCTATAATGATTAATAATAGAAATAGTATTATGATGGATATATTACTAAGCGTTGTTAATAATGATCTTTTAAAAAAGATGAGTAAAGATGAATTCAAAAGTTCTATTCCAGATGACATAATAGTTAAATTTTATTTAGGTGGTGTTATTAACTTAGGCGTTGAATGGTTAAAAGATAACACTAAATATTCAAAAGAAGAAATAATAAATTATTTAAATCTATTAATACCAGATAATATTTATTCAAACAAATAAAAGAGGTATGTGTTTACTGCACATGCCTCTTTTCTATGACAGACACTTTTTATTTATCATAACTATCTTTTAAGCCTTTTTTATACTCTTATGTTAGTAAAAATTAAATTACTATTACTAAATATAGTATAACGTTAAATTCCTTTTTATATAAAATTTCATAAAAAAATGATGGGTACCCCAAGCGAGAATGCTCACATACAAAGTATGCTTACTGGCATTGCCAACACATCATTATTCCTTCACAAGTACCTCATATACATATGCATATTGTACCATAACTTATTTAATTTTGAATTACCAAGCACAATTTTTCGCTCTAGTTGACAAGTATTTTAAAACTCGAACTGTAAAAAATTCGAGTTATTATCAATCTGGTGCCCTAAGGGAAGAAGCAGAACAACTTCTAGGCCAAAAGAAATAGTTAGTAATAACTATTAACTAACTATATTATAACACATATTCAATTATTTTGTATATTTTATTTATTTTAAAATAGATTTATGTTTTCTAATATTTAATACTTTACTTGAAATATCATCATATAATTCATAATTATCAACATAAAATTGTTCAAATATATCCATATTATTTTTACATTTATCCAAAGTTGCTTTTACTAATGCTTGTTCTTCTTCTGCAGTAATACTTAAGCTTGGATTAGATAAACGTTTTTTCATTTGTAAATAATCTTTTGAATCATTTAATACTATCGAAGATATAAGTCGCATTGGAATATCGTCACATTCACTATCGTATAATGTGCCTTCATTAGATTCTTTCATCCTATAAATTCTAGTTTGTGTTGGATCCAAGAAATAACTTTTCCCATCTTTGAAAGCAAAAGATATTGCGTGATTTCCAACTTTTCTCTTTAATATATTTTTATCATCAATCATTTCTGAAGAAATTTCTATATTTTGATTTCTATTGTCTACCAATTCATCAATTAATTTCATTACAAATTCATAAGTTTGTTCATCAGTTATATGCATTCTAACCCAATTAACTAATTCTTCCTTAGTATGTTTTTGTTCTTCTAAAATATTAATATTTATACTATAATTTTTTGAGTATACGCCTAATTGACTGGATTCAATTCCATATCCATTTAAAATATCAGTAAGCATACCAGAAATATGTCTACAAACTGCTTTTCCAGTAATAACTTCAGTACCACTTAAACCTTTTAAATCTCTTGCTTGTTTACCAGAAAATTGAAATTCCTTATTTTTAGATAAATAACCCTTATATAATAAGTAATTAAACATTGTATAAATTTCTACTGGATTATTCAAATCAAAGATTTTATTTAACTTATTATAGTTATTTACAAAATAATTATATAATTCTCTAATTTGTTTAATATCTTTTGTGTATTCTTTTCCGTTTGTCCAAGCCATTCCTAAGTACGCAATTAATGTACTATATGCTAAAATGTCAATAGAATTATTTACTAAAGGATATTGAGGTATTAATTCATTTGCTACAGCAAGTCCAATAGTAGACATGCCTAAGGTATTTTGCAACCCTGTATAAGTATTATAATCAATGCTACCACATATCTTTTTAAAAACATTCTTCTCCATAATAATCCCCCTTTTGTTAGGTTATTATTATACATATTTTTAGAAAAATGTCAAATTTTCCACAAAAAAATGATGGGTACCCCAGGCGAGATGAATGCTCACATACAAAGTATGCTTACTGGCATTGCCAACACATCGTTATTCCTTCACAAGTATCCCATCTACATATATATTATAACATATAATTATTAATTATTCACAATTTTTTTATTTTTTGAATTCATCAATGTAAACTTGACTAATATATTCAATTGTTATATCACTATATTTATAAATTTTGGTTTTAGAATAAGGAAATTGATAGCAATAATCTTGATTATTTTTTATTCCTTTTCTTTTGCATATATCTTGAAATTTATTTGATGTAAATTTATGATTTGGACCAAGTGATAACTCCAATGTTTCTTTTATCTTCTTAATTACTTCAGTAGCAGTATAAGGATGAGTTTTATCAATATCTTTTGGAACATTAATTACTGTAGCTTTTTCTCCGCCATCTTTAACAACTGTGTATTTAATATCCGCCTCTGATTCTTTTTTAGTAGACACTAATCTTAATGTTTGAGTTAAATTTTCATCTGAATCTAATTCTTTTTTTACTTTCTCAAGCATTAACAAATTACTAGGATTTAATATTAAAGAAGAAACATCTTTATCATCTCCAGGATTAACTAATGCAATATATGGTGTTACTTTTTCATTTAAATTATATTCTGGAAATTGTTTTTTGAAAAATTTATTATAGTTTGTTAAACATCTTTGAAAAGCAGGAGATAATATAAAATCATATTCTGGTAATATTAGATGTGTTGCTTTATTTCTAATATTTCTAACAAAAGAAATATTGTTCTTTGTTTTATCTGTTGTACTTGTAAAAACTTTCTCTACACATTCATCTAGTCCAATTGTCCTATTAGTATCATCTTTATAATTTATTACATTGATATCTTTTGCTTTATTAATAAGATATGCTTTTAATAACAACTCCCAAGCATTACAAATAAAAAAACAAAATCCTTCGGTTCTATAATTGATGGTTGGTTTATTTATTATCTCAATTGACATTAAATATGCTTCCTCTGATTTATTTAGTAGTGCATTAATATATTTATTTAATTCTTCTGTTTTAATAACTATCATCTCCTTTTAATTTATTATTATATCACAACTCATTTAAATTTGAATTACTAAATGTAATTCCACACGCTAATTGATTATGTCAAATTGCAAGTGTGTTTCTAAATTATCAAAAATTTAGTATAAACAAAGAATACGACTAATCGAAATAGTCGTATTCTTTTTCTAATATTTCTTCTTTTATTAATTTATTTATATCTGCTTCTTTATCAGTATCTTTAGAAACATCTATTAAATCACTGGGGTTATAAAAATCTTTTTCATAACATTCTTTTAAGATATTAACAGTTTTATTTTTATCAACCTCATTTTTAGAAAGTAGAATTCTTCTAAAAAACTCTTTTAACATTTCTAGTATATTCTTGATAAAGTCAATTAAGTTATTATTATTTTGTTCTAAATTTTCACATTCTTCTTCTAAATTATATATTACTTTTTGTGAATAATTATATTCTTTTTCTAATTCTTTATAATTAAAAATGTAATCATCTAAATCGTTAAAAAAGTTTTGATATATTACCTGATTTTGGATTTCTTTAGTATATAAATCTAGATATTTTAGTAGAATGTGATATGATTCACCATTAAGAATAATTGAATCTGAAAAAGCTTTCTTTTTTGAAAATTTTAACATATTAATAATTTTTAAATGTTCACTTTCAATATTATTTTTACTCTTATTAGCAAGTCTTTCATATTGTCTAGTTATACCTTTTAATTGTCCTAAAGAAAGATTTTTGATTTTAGTGCCTTTTTCTCCACGTTCTAATTTAAAACCTAGATTATTTAATCTAAAGCAATACTTATCTTGTAATATACTTAAATAATTTTGGTCTTTTATATAATCTCTTTTAGAAATAGAATATCTTTCTTTATTAACTCTTTTATCATACTTTTTAACAATAGGAACTACTACACAATGAATGTGTGGTGTCCTTTCATCTAGGTGTAATACTGAATGTAGTACTTGTTCTTTAGTATAACCTAAATCATTATAAACAAAATCCATACATCCATTTGCCCATCTTAATATTTCTTCTTTAGTCATATCTTTAAAGAATTCCGGACCACTTGTAAATATCATTTCATCTGCTACACAACTTTTAGAATCATCTACCATCTGATCAAAAGTTTTATATCTATCTTGTCTAATAGTTTTCATTTTTTCTTCGTGTTCTTTTTTATATTCTCTAGTTATTTCATAAAATTTTTCTCTATACTTCTTATCGCATTTTACTAATTCTATATTGTTAATACTGTCTTCAATTCTAATATCAGGATTAGATTTATAAGATTCTTTCTCTCGTTTATTATGACTACCAATATGGGATAAATCTGCTAATGTATTAATACTTTTACATCTAAATATTGCATAGTTCATTTGGTTGTTCTTTTCTATTTGAACGAGAATATAATACACTTTCTAAATCTAAAGTAATTACTCCTAGTCTTAAAGTTTTATCATTATAGTTTTTAGAATCTGATAAAACTATTAATCTTAATATTTGTTCATAATCACCATTAGGTTCAAAACTAATATCTTCTAATTTACTATCTGCTTCAGTTTCGTAATAATTTAGTTTTAAACTATTTTTTGAAACAACATCTTGTAGTTTATTAAAATATTCTTTTGCTTCAAAACTTGTTTTACCTTCGTGATTCATAGGTATTTTAAAACCTTTTTCATCACTAAATATATTAAAGTTATATGGAACACCATAATTATTATGGTAATTTACTAAATCAATTAAAAAACTCTTTCTATACTCAATATTTAATAATTCTATTTTATCTCCAACTTTATTTACCTCAATATTATCGATATAAGTACCAATTATTCTTTTCATTTTCTCTCTTGAAGCATTAGTTAAATTTAGAATATTAGTTAAAAATATATCAGGATTAACAAAAGTATCAATTGTTTCTGTATCTTCTAAAATTAATAAATCATTAGTAGTAAAGTTAAAGTTTTCACATTGTTTTATTTCTTTAATCTTTTTATTAATATTATCAATTTTATATCGAATACTTTTTAATTCATTATCAAACTCATTCATTTTAACTACACCATTTAAGTAAGCACATTTAATTCTTTCTTCTTGTTTTTCTAATTCTTTTAATTCATTTTTATAGTCTTTAGTATTATCTTCTTGTTTGTGTTTAATAAATGGTGTGTAATATTTATTGATTAAATTATCTTTTCTTATTAGGTCATATAATTGAAGTAATAGTCCATCTCTTATCGTATCTTCTTTGTAGTTAGTTCTACATTTTTCACATTTATAGTAATAATATTTCTTACCACTTTTTCTTTTAGTAGTAGCCTTACCGCCTAGGAAATTACCACATACTGAACATTTTAATTTATTAGTAAAAAGGTAAGTTGCAGTTCTTTCATAGTGTCTAGCATTCCTTTGTGTCTGATATTGACAAGCATTCCATTTTTCTTTTGATACTATTGGTTCTACAACATCTTCATAATATTGAGGATGTTTAGTTCTTTTTCCATGAACAAAATCACCTTTATAAAGTTCATTAGTCATAATCTTTTGAATAGTAGAATCTAACCAATTAGTTCTACCTAATATTTCTTCTTGATTATAAATATTAGCAATACCTTGATAGCTTTTTCCTTCTAAATATAAATCATACATTCTAATAACAATATCTTTGGTTAGTTCATCTGGTACTAACTTCTTATCAATTCTTTTAAAACCAATTGGAGTTCTATTTGGAATGTGTCCTGCCTTAATAGCACCAACCATACCAAACTTTGTTCTTTCTGAACATCTTTCAATTTCATTTTGACTAAATGCAGTCGTTAGTCTTATACACATTCTACCTGTTGAAGTTAATGTATTAGAATCATCATCTTTACAATCTAAATCACAACCATATTTTTCTAACAACTTCATTAGTTTTTCTACATCATAAACACTTCTAGTTAATCTATCTAGCTTTAAAGCTAATATGACATTAACTGTACCGTTTTTAATATCATTAATCATTTGTTGATATGCTGGTCTTTTATCATCTTTAGCGCTTATTCCTTCATCAGCATATATTGCGTGAATTTCATATCCTTTGGATTTACAAAATTCAATTAGTTTTTCTTTTTGCTCAGGTAAACTAAAACCTTCTCTTGCTTGGTCGAGTGTACTAACTCTAATATAAACATCTGCAATTTTCTTTTCATCGTTCATAATTTCATCTCTCTTTCTATTATTTTTTTGAAAGAGATTAAAAGCACAAAAAGTCCATACTTTTAACCTCAAGTATTTCACTTCCTTTTTGTACGCCTAGTTTAAAAACATTTAATTGTTTTTAATATGAACTCCCATATCTTTTAATTTAATACATTTAGAATAATCATTTATAAAAACTTTATCACTTCCATTAAATATTAAATAATTATTCTCCTTGATTGTTATAATATGTGGACTTACATAAGCAATATTACTTCCTTTAATATTAATAATACTTCCTTGTTTAATAGTGTATTTTTGGCAAGCAAATCTACATATCATATCAATTCTTTTTAGAACTTCCTTTTCAACTTCTAATATTTTTACTTCCTTCATTAAAACTCCTCACTTTCCTTATAATAACAAAAAAACTAGACGGTACTTCTAGTTAATATTTATTACTACTCGAAAAGTTCGAGTTTCCTATCAATCTGGTGTCCCAGGGCAGATTTGAACTGCCGACTTTCCGCTTAGGAGGCGGATACTCTATCCAACTGAGTTACTGAGACATATATATAATATCATTTATCTAAAATTAATAAATGAAAATAATATCATATATACTTCTAATTTTAATGAATATCTAAAAAATTCATAGAAACTTACTAACTTATCACTTATACATACTACTTTTGATTCTTTATAATTAGGTTTATTTCTTGATATAGGATACATATGATTCAATATAATATCCTCTTCTATATTATTTATCTTAAAATAATTTTTAGAATTATCAAGAGCGACCATCGGATGAGTTTTTAAAAATACTTTGTATTTATCATCAGATCTTTTCATATCATCTTCAGTAAAAAAGTCATGCATCATAGCGCCTCTAGTACAAGATATATAATCAAGTCCTAATTTCTTTGATATAAAGAAACTCACCTTAGAAACTCTTGTTATATGATCTAATCTATTCGTACCATGATGAACTATTGATTTAAGTTCTCTATATTTATTTATTTGATTAAATTCACTAAATATATCATAAAATATTTTTTTATTTTTTCTCATACATCTCACTTCTTCTTATATCCATCTTGGAATATAAATATTTCTAGTAAAACCCTCCATGTATTTTAAGTGTTGCTCTATAATATTATCTGCTATTATTGAAACAACATTTTTAGTACCCTTTGGTACTTTTAACGCAAGTAAAAAATTAGTAAGTATTGTTTTAAACTCCCTATCATCAAAATATCTAACAATTGCTTTATTTAACTTAGATATTTTTTTAATCTCTGATTTATTTCTAATATCAATTGAAAAAATATATTGTTGAAATATTTCAATAATCTTATCACTCATATAATCTAATTCATTGAACTCTTCATTTATTATACGATAATAGTCAGGACAATATTTAAGAACAACTTTATTGTCAAGAAATCTATTTTGCATTATTTCACCATCCTAAATATATCATTGAAAGTAACATAAAACATAAGTAATATCATTAAACCAAATCCAATTAAGTTAATAATATATTCAACTTTCTCATTACATTTTTTCTTAGTTATTTTTTCTATTATTAATAAAAGTATTCTTCCTCCGTCAAATACTGGTATTGGTACTAAATTAATTACTGCTACATTTATACTTAAATATGCTGTTAGGTATAATAATACTTCTAATCCTTGTGATTTAACAGAATTTATTAAAGAGAATATTCCAACAGGACCACTTAATGTATTTGCCGATACATCTCCTGTAAATAAAGAACCTATTATTTTAAATATAGTAATAGTATTGTCAAAGAAACCTTCAAAAGCATAGCTAATTGCATTAGCAAATCCTTTTTTATGAGTAGTGTCTGCTATTTGAATACCAAAGACTCTTATTTCCTCTTTATTAACTTTTTTAACTATAGGTACTATATCATATTTTTTAATAGAACCATCACTTTTTAAAACAGTGAATTCATAATTATCTTTTAATTTTTTAGCAGAAACTTCAAATACAAAGTCATCCCACGTTTCAATATAATTATTATTTACTTTTATAATTTTATCTCCTGGTTCAAGCCCTACACTATAAGCAGGAGTGCCTTCTCCTACTGCCTTAATTATTGGCTCTTGTACAGGTTTACCATAAATCAAACCACTAATAAAGAATAAGACAATTGCTAATATACAATTAAAGAATATACCATTAATTAACACTATAAATTTTTTAAGAAAACTTTTATTTTCAAGTACCCTATCCTTTTTAATTTTTTTATTATCAGGGTTTTCTTTTTCAGCCATTGCAACATATCCACCAATAGGAAAAATTCTTAATGAATAAGTCGTTTCACTCTTCTTAGGTTTATATTTAAATAATAAAGGACCCATACCCAATGAAAATTCATCAACATATACACCTGATTTTTTAGCAGCTATAAAGTGCCCAAATTCATGAATAGAAATTATAAGGCCCAAAATAATTATTAATATTAATAATGTTATAATAAAATTCATATACCCTCCTATACAAAGTAAAGAATAAATGTAAATGCATAAATAGCAAATATTATACTATCAAGTCTATCTAGTACCCCACCATGCCCTGGCATAATATTACCATAATCTTTAACTCCATATTTTCTTTTAATTGCAGAAAATACTAAATCGCCTGCTTGAGCGCATAAAGAAAGTATTAAAGATACAATAATAGCCATAATAATAGAAAAACTATCACTAATCATTAATAAGAACATTGTTCCTATATATGTACCTAAGAATGTACCACCAAACATACCTTCTATTGTTTTATTTGGTGAAACTTTAGGACATAATTTATTTTTTCCAATCTTAGTTCCATAAAAATGAGCAAATGTATCCGTTGATATAGTTATCAATATAACATAAATAAAATAATTCAATGATAAATCTCTCATATTTATAATATAATTAAATGCAAGCCCTAAGAATAATATAACTCCAATATAATAAAATGCATCTTCAACACAATACTTATTTCTATCTGTAATAAATATTAAAGGCACAAGCATCATTATAACACATATTATAAATAATTTCTCAGTACTAAAATTAATCAATGTTGAAAGCATTAATAATACAAAACATATCATTGCAAAAGCATTAATTATATTAGGAACCTTTTTATAATTACCCCTACATCTAATCATTTCATAGAATCCTATAATTCCTATTATAGAAAGTCCAATATAAAATGCATATCCTCCAAGTATTATTAAAGGAATAACTATTATTAAAGCAATAATTGCACTTATAACTCTTTGTTTCATACTTTTTCACCCTATTCATTATAACATGTAATATACTTTTTAACAAGTTAAAAGAAATAAGCTTATGATTATCAAGCAAAAATTTCCCAATTATTATCAAGCGAAAATTTCCTAACT
>ERZ857629.2493-NODE-2493-length-17388-cov-3.724860_pt1 | contig 17388 bp, 18 predicted proteins | sample MGYA00519700_ERZ857629 | MGnify/ENA primary metagenome ERZ857629 (study PRJEB31778, sample SAMEA3449351) | human gut metagenome | biome: human gut; feature: human-associated habitat; material: faeces | place: United Kingdom | collected 2010/2012 ...
TTATACTATAAGATACAATCTGTGGAAAATTATGGCAAAAAAATCTGAAAACAGAATAGTTATGATATTTCGTTTGTTTTGGGACGGAATCGTTTTGTATTGCAAAAACTTGGATACTTTTTTGAAATACATGTTTTTTCCGGTTATTGGTCAAATATTGGGTGTTTTTCTGATTTTTGCGGCAAATTATATTTTTATTGTAAATATCGGCTCCTGGGTAAAACAAAATCCTGTTTTGGATAGTCTGCCGTTGGTTTTCACACTTTTGATAATTTGCGTTTTCCCGGGATTTTTGGTCTTTTGCAAGGCGTTTTTTGACTACCTTGTTGCAATGGCGTCTTTAAATTCAATGGTCTATGTTTCTCGTGGAAATAAAATGAAAAATAAACCTCTGGATACAAAAGCGCATGACGATGTTTTGAAAAAAAGATTGGGAAAATATGTCGCATTACTTCTTCTGCTTTCGATTTTGACGGCAGTCGGATTATTCCCTTTGTTTATAATTCCTTTCGGCGTGCTTTCCGTATATCTTTGCTTGGTTTTTCAGGTCTTTATGCTCGAAGAAACTACTTCTCCGATGGCTGCATTTAAAAGAAGTTTTGATTTGGTAAAAACAAATTTTGCAATAACGTTTTTGCTTTTGGCTCTTTCGTTTGCACTCACATATTGCTTAATTCCGGGGGTTATAGTCTGGGCTATGGAAAAAGGTAATCTTGTTCAATACCTCGCTATTCCCGTTCAAAACTACCTTGATGTTCTCCCGATAAATCAAATTTTGGACGAATTTTTGGCTTCGCTTACGGATATGACACCGACTGCGTTACAGGTGTCTTATGAAATTATGTCAAAGGTCGATATTTCTCAGTTTGCACCTGAAATTACAAAAATGCTTATTTCGCTTATCGTTACAGGCTTCTTGCTTCCTCTCAGATGTTCTTGGTTTACTTTGCTTTATAAAACTTTTGATTTTGAAAAGACCGAAGAACTCAGAAAAGCAGACTCTAAAAGGGGTAAGTGATGTTTATTTGTAAAAAATGTAAAAGAGTCGATAAATTTGAGTTGATGTTTAGTCCCGATTATCAAGGCGAGATGAAAATTGAGCGTACGGTTGATTCCAAGGGAAATATTAAGATAACGGCTGACGGATATACGTTTGTTCCCGATTTGACGTTTATGAATAATCATGCTGTTTGCGGATATTGCGGAAGCATTTATTCATGGGATTATTCAAATTGAGGCGGATTATGCAAAATTTGCTCGGTAAAGTTCAAACAAAAATTTTGAAATATGACGGCAAAATCAAACTTAATTCAGGTGTAGAGTTTGGTCCTGTTGAAATTGCTTATGAAACCTACGGCGAATTGAATGAAAATGCCGATAATGCGGTACTTGTACTACATGCTTTAACAGGTGATGCTCACGCTGCGGGTATTCACGATGAATCTGACAAAAAACAGGGCTGGTGGGACGATATGATAGGTCCTGACAAGGCTTTTGACACAAATAAGTATTTTGTCGTTTCTTCCAATATGCTTGGCGGCTGCTCGGGGACAACGGGACCTTCTTCGATTAACCCTGACACGGGAAAGCCTTATGGTTTGTCTTTTCCCGTTATAACGATTGAAGATGCGGTTAATGTTCAGAAAATTTTGGTCGATGCTCTCGGCATAAAGAAAATGATTGTCGCAGGCGGTTCTATGGGCGGAATGCAGGCTTTGGAGTGGGCAGTTTCTTATCCCGAATATGTTTCCAAAACTATTGTAATTGCTTCAACGGCAAGACTTACCGCTCAGGGAATAGCGTTTAATGCAGTCGGCAGAAATGCGATTTTGTCTGATATTAATTTTAATAACGGTGATTATTATGACAAAACTGCCCCCGAAAGAGGACTTTCCGTTGCAAGAATGGTCGGACACATCACTTATCTTTGCGAAGAATCTATGCACAAAAAATTCGGACGCCGTCTTCAAGATAAAGATAAGCCCGATTTTGATTTCGGTATTGATTTTCAGGTCGAAAGTTATCTTCAACACCAAGGTCTTTCCTTTGTTGAAAGGTTTGATGCAAACAGTTATTTGTATATCACAAAGGCTGTTGACTACTTTGATTTGGCGGAAAAATACGGTTCGCTCGAAAATGCCTTCAAAAATGCTCAATCTGACTTTTTGATAATATCTTTCTCCTCAGATTGGCTTTTCCCAACCTGCCAGTCAAAAGAAATGACAAAGGCACTCGTTCAGGCGGGAAAAGATGTTTCTTTCTGCGAGATAAATTCTCCGTGCGGGCATGATGCGTTTTTGCTTGAATTTCAAACCCAGACGGAAATTATTAAATCGTTTTTGAAGAGGGAGAACTGATGTCTGATTTCAGCAAAAATGTTATTCATCCGAATTATTCGGAGATAGTTAAAATAATTGAAGAAAATTCAAAAGTTCTTGATTTGGGTTGCGGTGATGGAACGCTTTTGAAAAGGCTTATTGACGAAAAAAATGTCAAAGGTACAGGGGTGGAAATCAATCAGGAAAATGTTATTCAGAGCATAAAGAAGGGGCTTTCGATTATTCAGGGGAATATTGACGAAGGGCTTGCGGATTTTTCCGATAATGAAATGGATTATGTCGTTTTAAATCAGACGCTTCAATCTACCCAAAAGCCCGATTATGTAATAAATGAAATGCTTAGGGTCGGGAAGAAGGCGGTTGTAAGTTTCCCGAATTTTGCTTACTGGCGGGTCAGGGCATATTTGTTTTTTAACGGAAAGATGCCTAAGTCGAAAATGCTTCCGTTTGAGTGGTTCGATACTCCGAATATTCACCTTTTGACGGTTCGGGACTTTTTTGATTTTTGTGAAAAAAGAAATATTCAAATTTCAAAATCAATATTGATGAGGCGTGGCAAAGTTATCAATTCACGCTTGAAAAAGGTCTTTGCGGATATTTTTGCGGAAGAAGTTATTTTTGTAATTCACAGATAAAAATACCTCAAATGAAGGTATAAATTTGTAAGAAAATTTTGTATCTTATGATTGAGAGAAGGATTTTAGTGTGAAAGAAAATAATTCCGAAAAACAAAAAATTGTTGATGCCGTTAAAAAGGCGGATTCTTCTTCTTTTACGGCACTTGGTCAATATGTGCCCGTGCATAAGTTTAATTCGGAAAACAAACCTTTGGTTAAGGAAAAGGCGACAGTTCCGATAGAAAAACAAGAGCCAAAATTTTGTATTTACGACGGAGATTACCTGAAATCAGATACCATCAGTCGTCAGGATTTGTACGGCAAAACGGGCGGAAACTTTTGGAATTATTTCAAATATTTGCTTTTGAACTTGCCGATAATCAGTTTTTTTTTCCTCAAAATAAAACAATCGAGAATAAAAGACTCGATTTTAAGGCTTGATTCAATTAACGAAGATGTGGAAAAACTTGCGGGATATTTTCAGGGCAAGGCGATAATTAACGAGAAAAAATATCAGCAAATTTGTCAGGAATTGATAAAAGCAAATAATATCCAAGCACATATTAAAAAAGATATTTTGGAAAAATTTTAAATATTAATTTTCTATAACATTTCTTTGCAAAAGAAAATTTTTTTCTTTACTATTTGATTTATTTTCAATAGTATATTATTTATAAAGCGGTAAACAAAGAATGGTTAGAAATACTCTCATGCCGTGAAAACAAGGTCTTTTTGCTAATGACTTTGATGTTGAAAGTAGAGTATTTGCAGATAAAAAGACGATTTATATCGGAGGTCTTACAAAATGTACGATGATTACTCACAAAACGGCATAAGTCCGGCAAAAATAAAAGTTATAGGTGTCGGCGGCGGCGGCGGAAATGCTGTTAATCGAATGATTGCAGGCGGCATGCGTGGTGTTGACTTTTGGGTTATGAACACCGACTTACAAGTTTTAAAGTTGTCTGCTGCTGATGAATCTCACAGAATTCAACTCGGCGCTTCTTTAACAAACGGCTTGGGTGCAGGCGGAAATCCGTCAATCGGTGAACGTGCCGCTGAGGAAAGCCAAGAAAGAATTGCAGAAGCCGTTAAAGGTGCTGATATGGTATTTATTACTGCGGGCATGGGCGGCGGAAGCGGTACTGGTGCTTCTCCTATCGTTGCTAAAATTGCAAGAGATAGCGGTGCTTTGACAATTGCGGTTGTTACAAAACCGTTCCCGTTTGAAGGCAGAAGAAAAATGAGTTTTGCAAACGAAGGTTTGAGCAAACTTAAAGAAGCAGTTGACGCTATTATTGTAATCCCGAATGAAAGATTGCTTGAAGTTGTTGATAAAAGAGCAACATTAAGAGATGCTTTCGGTGTAGCGGATGAAGTATTAACAAGAGGTGTTCAAGGTATTTCAGATATCGTTGCAGTCCCCGGTGTAATCAACGTTGACTTTGCCGATGTTAAGGCTGTAATGGCTGATTCAGGTTCAGCATTGATGGGTATCGGTGTTATGAGCGGTGAAGGCAGAGCCGTTCAGGCTGCTGAGGCTGCTATCAGTTCACAACTTCTTGAATCTTCTATCAAGGGTGCTTCCGGTGTTATTGTTAACGTAACAGGCGGACCTGATATGACATTGCACGAAATTAATGCTGCTGCCGAAGTTATTCAAAAAGAAATCGCAGAAGATGCAAACTTCACATTTGGTGCTGTTATTAACGAAAACATGATGAACACAAGCGAAATTCAAGTTACTGTAATTGCAACAGGTTTTGACTTGAAGCCGAATCTTTCCGAAAAGGAAAAATCATTGCAAAAACTTGATATAAACGCTATTTTTTCAGGAAAAACAATCTCAGTTCCTGTAAATAACAACGCAAATAACGTTGCAGCACAACCGCAACAAACTGCAACAAACAACAGCGCATCAACAGGATTTAATATGAATCAAACTCCTGTACAGTCAGAAAATAAAATCAATACTCAACCTCAACAAAATTCAACTGTAAACAGTGGAGAAGTTGACTTGACGAAACTTGATATTCCTGACTTTTTGCAAAGACCGCAATCATAGGTGAGTAAATAAGAATAAGAAAAGCCGGTTTCTACCGGCTTTTTTTGTGGGAAAAATTCTGTCATTTTAGTATCTATTTTATAGACTCTGAAATAAATTCAGGGTGACAACTTGCTGTCATTCCGAACTCGTTTCAGAATCTGTACTAAACAAAACGGAGTTTTGTGTACGAATGAAATGAGTCGAGCCCCCACGACAGTGGTTGTTTTGTTTTTTATTTTAGATTAATCACATTTTTTTGTACCCATTATTCTTTCTTTTCTTTCCGATAAGAAAAGAAAAAGAATGGGTACGAAAGGAAGCGATAATAAAAAATATTTGTAATAGATCCTGAACCAAGTTCAGGATGACAAAAAGGGATTTGTTTCACTCACACGGCGTCCTACGCAAAATCCGCTGTCTTGGATTTTGTTTCACGAAAAACAGTCGCTCATTTCGCAACCGCTCTCATTCGCTATGTTTTTCGTTACTTCGGACTGGGTTCGCTATCGCTCACACGGCGTCCTACACAAAATCCGCTGTCTTGGATTTTGTTTCACGAAAAACAGTCGCTCATTTCGCAACCGCTCTCATTCGCTATGTTTTTCGTTACTTCGGACTGGGTTCGCTATCGCTCACACGGCGTCCTACACAAAATCCGCAGTTCAGGATGGCGGAAAAGAGTTTGGTCTTCATGACAAAAGGTACATTTAAAATGACAGTTTTTGTCGGTTTTCTCTTTGTTATATCCGAAAATTTGCAAAAAAAAATCAAGCCTTCGTGCTTGATTAAATTAACTCTTCTCTCTCATGTGTGTTGCTTTAATTATTCCTAATTCAAAGCAACTAATTTTGATTTAATTCCCATTTCGGAACTCATTGTTTTGGCATTGGATATTGCCATGGCACGTCTTTTTTTCGCACCTTGAAGTAGGAACGCTACACAACCGGAAATGTTATTATTAGATGTTTTAAGTCTTTTTATCATTCTCACTGTTCCCTTTTCTTCTTATATAATGCTTATCGGCATAAAAGTAATTTTCTTTATGATTTCATTTTTCATTTGTTACATTTGTTTACATAAAATAAAAAGCCGACCATTGGTCGACTTAAATTTTCTTTTCTTTCACTTTTTTAGTTAAGTTACTATTTTACTGCGGCAATCATTTTGCCTATTCCCATATCGGAATTTACCGATTTCGCACATGAAAGTGCTGTTGCTCTCCTCTTCTGTGCACCTCTCAATAAAAATTCTACACTGCCTGAGATATTATTATTTGAGATGCTTAACTTTTTTATCATTTGTATAAACCTTTTTAATGTATTTCACTTACATTCTATCTATCGACAGTTAAGGTTTTTTCTTTAATTTTTTGTTTCCTTTGTTACAAATCTGTAACATTCCCTTTTCGACAAATTGCCTGATGGCCATTTTAACCTTTATTAATGCGGTTTTTGGCTATGAGTGATATTTTCATTATGAAGAATTTTTGACAATCATGTGTTCATAACTTTTTGTCATGGGCTATCCTTCATAATGAGAAATACTTTTATTTCTTTTGCGAAAAATAAGGCAGGTGCGTTATTCTACAACGAAAATGGTTTTATTGCCCTATCAAGTATTCCTAAGCAATATGAAATTGCAATGCCGTAGTTTGTGATTGCCACATTTGCTTCTTTTGCTTTTCCTATCCTTGAAAGTATTTCCCGTCGGTTTGTCATGCATCCGCCACAGTGGATTATGAGTTTGTATTCATCTGCGTTTTTTGGAAATTCATGTGAGGATACGTTTTCAAAAATTATATTTTTTCCGCATTTTTTTCTGACCAAATTTGGTATTTTAACTCTGCCGATATCATCTTCAATCACGTGATGAGTGCAACTTTCGCAAATCAAGACTTTATCTCCGTCTTGAAGTTCATCAATCGCTTTTGCTCCTTCGCAAAATGTTTTCAAATCTCCCTTCAACCTTGCAAAAAGAATTGAAAACGAAGTAAGAGCAACGTTTTGAGGTACAATTTCGGAAACTTCTTTAAATGCTTGTGAGTCCGTGATAACGATTTTCGGCATTTCTTTCAAAGAGCAGAGCGCTTTTGACAAGCCTTTTTCCGTTACGACCAATGTTATGCAGTTATTATCAAGAAGTTCTCTTAAAACGTTCACCTGAGGCATTATAAGCCGCCCTTTCGGGGCTTCTTTATCTATCGGAGTTACCAAAATAACAGTATCTCCGTTTTCGGCGATATTTTCTGTAATTTCGGGCGGATTGATAAATTCTTCGGGAACATTTCTTATGAGGGCTTCTCTTATTTTTGCAGGAATATCGGTGTCATTTTTTGCTGAAATAACAAGTGTTTCGCAAGACAAATCTCTGATTTTTTGTTCTGCTTCTTCGCTGATTTTACCCTCATCAGATTTATTAATGACGGAAATTATCGGAATATTTTGCTCTTTAAAGGTTTGGACGAGTTCAATTTCATAATCGTCAAAACCCCTGTAATCACAAACGATTATTGCAATGTCCGTTCTTTCCGTTATTTTTTTTGATTTTTCAATTCTTTGTAATCCGAGTTCTCCGACATCATCAATGCCTGCCGTGTCAATAAAAACAACAGGACCTATCGGAAGCATTTCCATTGCTTTTTCAACCGCATCAGTGGTTGTCCCCGCTACGTTTGAAACTATTGATGTTTTTTGATGCGTTATAATGTTTATCAATGAAGATTTTCCGACATTTCTTTTGCCGAAAATTCCTATGTGAACCCTCATTGATTTAGGTGTTTTTTGCATTTTCTCTAACTTCTTCCTTGAAATCTTTAATTTTTATATGATGACGTAACATAAATATTGCAGCAATTACCATGTAGGCAATAAGCATTATTCCTTGCTGTGAAAGTGCTATGCTCAAAGCAGGGGATTTTTCTATTTCAAACAGTGCAAGCGCTTGGATAAAGGCATACTGGTAAAGTCCTATGTATATTGACGTTGACGGTATTATCGTTGATAATGCCAAAAATGATAATATGAAAAAGGTGATTATAAACGTTGTTTTAATTCCGAATGCCATCAGCAATATGTATATGAAAATACAATCTCCTAGCCAAGAAATAATGCTGTAAAATGCAGCCGATACCAGCGCTTTTGGAGTTGCAAACGTACCAAAACCCTTTATGAAGGCGTTGAGATAAGGATTTAGCGTATCTATTAATTTTATTGTTTTTTCTCGGATTTTTTCGGGTAAAAATTTTGTATTTTCCTTGATAAATTCACAAATATAGTCTATTTTGTTGTTTTTGTATACCCAAAGTACAAAAACAAAACTACACACAAAAAGGACTGCTGCCGATATTGCAAGATGTATCGCAAGTTCTGACTTGTTATGCAAAATTATCCCTGCAAGCAAAAGCCCCAAAACCGTCAGTCCGTCAAGTATTCTTTCCGCTCCGACAGTTCCGATAATGTTGAGTTTTGAATGGTTGTATTTTTGCCCGAAGTAACACCCTCTGAATATATCCCCTGCCCGAGCAGGAAGAAATATGTTCAATAAATTTGAGGTCATATAAATTTCGTACAAATCATAAAATTTACAACAGTTTTTGGGAAGCAAAATCTGCCACCTCTTTGCTCTCAGTGTCATAATCAGCATAAAAAACGGTATAAGGCATGCCAAATACAATGGATTGAACATCTGAAACGTTTCTACCATCTCTGATACATCAATTTTGTGCACTACCATAAACGTAAATACGATGGTAATAAGCAATGCTATCAGATTTTTTAAATGCTTTTTCATACAAATTTCGTCCCGTTAAAGATGTTTTGAAAATAACATCATGTCGTGCTTTGAAAAACTATACAACCTTGATATTTAAATTTTCCATTCTTTCTTTTAAAGAAAGTTTCTTCTTTAATGTTTCGGTATGTTTTGAAGTTTCAACAATCTTTACATCTTCTAACGGCAAATTCTTTTTAATTCTGTTCAAAAATCTCTTTGCTTCTTCGTATTTTTGGAGTTTCAACAACAAAGATGCCTTTAAATCGCACATTTGTGCGTAAATTTTAACTTCTTTAATTGTATATTTTTTAAAAGCAACATTTAAAAATGACAAAGCATTTTCATAATTGCCAAGGGCTTCGCATGCTGCTGCCAATGACGATAAAATTGAAACATCATCAGGTCTTAACGCTGCTGCTTGTGAATAAAAATCAAATGCCTTCTCGATTTTGCCAATTGTGAAGTATATATCGCCTAAAAATTTTATACTCTTGTGATGATTTGGTGTTAATTCAATCGCTGTTTGTAAATTCTCTATCGCAAGATCTTGTCTGTTAAAATAGAAAAAATAATCTTCTGCTTCTCTGAAAAATCTCTCAGTGTCTATGTTTAAGACGTTATCATCATATATTTTACATGTTTTGTTCAGATAATCTATCATAATTTTGTGTTCTGTGTTAGTTTTTGTATCCCCAATGCTCTTATGGTAATTGAATTATAAGTTATAGTCCAGCGAAAAACAGGCATGCCTTACGGTTAATCGTCGGAAAAGCATGTATTGCATGCATTTTCATGATTTTAAATTTTTGTTAAGCGAAATTCAGTATTCGTCTGCTTTTTTTTGAGTAAAATCCGATTAGCCATGTATTACATGGCTTTCAGCCTTTTTGCTTATATTTCAAAAACTTAATAAAAAAACAGGGTTTCTTGTTGGAACACCCTGTTTTATCTAACTTTCTGTTTTGTCAAAATCTAATCTTATGATTTTTAGTATTTATAAATTTGATTAGCAGTTCCACTTTCTTCATCTGTATCTTCTTCGTTATTAACGGAAGAATATACGTCCTGAGTGGTCGGAATGAGTTTTGATATCTGCGGTTTGACTACGTTGAACTCGCATTCTGCCACAAAGTCCTGATTATTAACCTTTTGTGCCACTGTGCCGTCTGAATTATATTGTGCTTGAGTGCAAATTGTTACGGGAACATCAACTGTTGATGTGGATTCTCCTTCCGTAAAGGTGAATTTGAATTTTTCATCAAAACTTGTGTATCCGGAACAATACATTGGGTCGGCGGAGGAACTTCCAAATACCTTGCAATAAGCATCTTTGAAGGATAAAGGCTTTTTATCCGAGGTTTTTATTATTGCAGCAGGGTGGCGCATGGAATTTATTACCGTTTGAGCGTTTGATTCAGGCATTTCCAAAATGTTTTTCATTTTAATAACTGCAATAAAGTGATTTGTGCTGGTTGCCGCTTCTCCAACAGGTAAGACTTCTCCATTATCAAAAACTGCAAAAGAGATAATATCTTTTCCTGTTGTGTTGGGGCTGTTATTTCCGTTAAGGTCGACAGAAACTATTCGGTAAGGCTGTCCTGTTCCGCTTGCGGCATTTTTGTTGGAAACGTATATCAAGTAGCCGTTCATTAATCTAAAATTTTCACTTTGACCGTTTGCAATATTGCCGTAAACATTGTTCAAAGTTGCAGTGTTCAAGTCTGCGTCCGTGCATTTAATTTTGCTGGCAGTCGACATTGCGCTTGCAAGACCTTTGCAAAAACCTGTGCCTGTATTGTAGTTAACAAGATAAGTGTTTGCCGTGCCTGATTTTCCGTCTGCTACGCATGCTTGATATGTCGCATCATCAACATCAAGTGCTTGGTCGCAATTGAAGGAATTTAAGCCGCCGTTGACGGTTGATGCACCCATGTGTCCGATTGTGATTTTCAAATCTCTGAAAAAGTGGTAACACGAAAATGCAAAGTTTGACCTTTGTGCAGCAACGGTTTGAATAGTCAGTACCATAATTACACCGACTGTTACGAGTACCAATAATATTTCCGCTAGTGTAAATCCTTTTTGTTTCATTTATAGCCTTTTCAAATATTCAAAACATTCGTCGTAATTGTTGAGTTCAATAATTTCATCACCTAAGCCGAGATTTTTTTTATCTGCATTGATTACACTTTCGTTCTCTTTCACGGCTAAGGTTATAATGCCACATTCTTTTGCTTTTTTAACAATCATTGAACCTAATGAATTATATGGCATAATCAAAGTTTGTACATCATTAATTGTTATGAATTTATCGTTTTTTCCCTTTATAATTTTGGGTGCGTTGTTTAATCCGAGCAACAGACACGGCAAAAATGTCGGGGTGATGTATTCTGCGGCGGCTTTCGGGTGCACAAGTTGTGGTTTTATTGAATAATCTTCGAACGCCGGTGCGTGTACAACAGGTATCCCTAATTCTCTTGTCAAATAGTGTGAAATAAGCGCCTCTGCACCGCCTACAACGTCAACAGATTCACCTTCCGCATAATTATCTTCTTCGGGCTCTTCAAATTTGCATACAACAGCCAGTGCCTCAGCCCCTTTTGCAATAAGCCTTTTCCCTGCTTCTGCCATTGTTTCGGGGTTTGAAATTCTTCCTGACGATATGCCGTTTTCCGTATTGAAAAAATCAACGCCCGCTTCTTTTTCCGTAATCTCGTACCCGATTACGTTTATTCCGTAAACGGTTTTGACCGCATTCAGGGTGTTGATGTGTATGTTTATAACGTCTTTTGAAATCGATTTGTCAAAAATTATCCCGATTTTATTGTTGAATGACGGCTTTAAAGATATATTTCCTTTGAAAAATTCCGTCAGAGAATAGCCTTCCGTATAAAGCATGTTGTCCGTTATTGCGGAAAAACAAGCCGCATTTACTACGTTCGGGTTGACTATTAGCGGAAATTCTTTTGCAATTTTTCTCGCAAAAACGCCTGCATCGCCTGCAAAACCGCCGATTTTCGCACCAATCCCCGTCGGGACTACAAAAGTTTGATATTTTTTCCTGTTTTTTTTCATATCAGAATGTCAATGTGTCATTTGCTGCCATTATATGACAAGTTTTGCCTTGTTCCTCTAATGCAGTTTTGAAAGCAACGGGGTCTGCTTTTATTACGTCAAAAGTATTGTAGTGCATAGGAATGTATTCTTTTGCGTTCAACATTCCTGCCGCAATAATTGCTTCTTCCACGCCCATTGTGTAGTGTCCGCCAATCGGAAGCATTGCATAATACGGTTTGTATAGTTTTCCGATTAGTTCAAAGTCGCCAATCAATCCCGTATCGCCTGCGTGGAAAATTTTTATTCCGTTCAAGTCTATCAAAATTGATGCTGCAATTCCGCCGTATTCGCCGTTCGGCAAAGAATTTGTGTGAGTTGCCTGCAAAAATCTTACCGAGCCGAAGTCGGTTTTTATTTCTGCACTCATGCCGACTCCTATTGCTTCAAGTCCGAGTTTTTGACAGTAAATTGCCGTTTCAAAAATTGCTATAACCTTTGCTTTGGTCATTTTTGCTATCGGGACGGTATCCCCAAAATGGTCGCCGTGTCCGTGTGTCAGCAAAATATGCGTTATTTTTTCTGTTGTAATGTCAAATTTGACTTCTTCATTGTGCATAAACCAAGGGTCAATCAAAATGCCGTATTCCCCTGATTTTATATAAAATGCACTGTGTCCTAAATATTTTATTCCGTCTGTCATATAAAAATCTCCGCTGTTTTTAATATTATATTATAAAATTCATTTTTTCGGTTGTTGACCTTATCCTTTTTTATCATTAAATTACAATTATGTTGATTTTATGAAAGGATTATTTATGTCTCAAAGTTTTGCACAAAATTTTAAAAAACGTATATCGGTTTTGGTTTTTCTTAAAAACTCAGTCGCTCCTTTGGTTTTATATTTTGACAAACCTTATGATGAATACGCTGATTTATTGGAAATATGCAAAACTCAATCTTCTCTCGCAAAAATTGTCGAAAAAGAAACTATCGGACCGATAAAAAGAGTTGCCTTTCTTTCTAACCAAATTGCGGCAGTCGCTATTCAGGAAGAACAAGTGGTCTCTTAGTCTTTTCAAGTTTCTCTTTCATTTCACGAAGAGTTTCTTCATAGCCCGTTTGCCCCATTTGTGCATAAATGTAGTTTTGGAAGTTTTCAGCTCCCGATTTTGTGTACGGGTTAACGTTGTATAATGCCGCTTGGAAGGCTATATTCATAAGGTAAAGACCTATAAATTGACCTACATAATAAGGGGTCAGTTTTGGTATTGTTACTGTGATGTTTGGACGTTGATAGTCTGTTAAAATCATTTTCATTGCTTCAATTTCGGCATCCATCAATGTGCTGAGATTTTTACCGCACAAGTATCTGAGCGAAGTGTAATCAAAAAAGTTTGGGATTAAATTATCCGTGTCAAATTTTCCGATTTTCAAAATGTTAATGATTTTGTTATTTGGTCCTTCCAAAAATGTTTGTAAAAGTGCGTGTTGATCGTTGCAGCCGTGTACGTTATAAGGCGTTTGCCCAACAGATACATACCTTCCGCTATTGTCATAATCTTTTAACAAGCATTCTGATTTGAATTGTGAACACCAACTCGGTATTTCCTGTAATCTTGTCGAATATGACATAATTACCGAGATGATTTTTTGCTTTTGAATAAATGATAAATAATGTAATAACGCCGTTTGAGCAATTGGGTTTTTATAAATGTTGGGATTACGGCATTCTTCTATCATGTCCCGTGTTCCGCTCAAAAGTTCGTCAACATTAACCCCCGTAAGCGTTAACGGCAATAGTCCGCATGGGGTTAAAATTGAAAAACTTCCAACATTTTCCTGTGGAAATTCAAAACATCTGTAACCCTCCTGATGGGCTATTTGATACAGCAAAGAACCTTTTGACGTGCAGGTTATCAAATGTTCACGATAGTCGCTGCCTATTTCTTCTTCAAGTCTTCTTTTAGCAAGCATAAACAACGACATAACCTCAGGTTCCGTGCCGTTTTTGGATAGAATCATCATCAAACATTTTTTCAAGTTTCTGACAGAAACAAGTTGGTTAATGTTGTCCGGGTCAATGTTTGTTAAAAAATGGATTAGCGGATAGCCGTTTCTCGTTTCCGAGTTGACCGTATTCCAGTATGGAAGAAGCAGTGCCGCTGCTATTGCCTTAATTCCGTTTATCGCACTTCCGTGCCCTATGACAATAATGTTGTCAAATTTTCCTTTGACGGATTCCGCATATTCCTGAATTTCTTCCAGTAAAACATTATCCCTGTACCTGCTTATCCAAGGATAATTCGTTGAGAAGTTATCTTTTTCTTTGTAAATGTTTGTTATTATGTCGGATATTTTTTGTGAATAATTTGAAAATTCAAAGTCAATATTTAAACCGTGTTCCGAGCCGATTACGTCATGGCAGACATTCGTAAAATCAAATTCCAACATTTAGTTCCTGTTTCATTGGGGTCTATCTACTTTTACATCTCCATTTTAACAAAACCTTGAAAAATTTAAAGTGTATTTGGCACTATTTTTATTTACATTTTTACAAATGTTTATTTTCTTCGTTGTTTTGTGATAAAATCAATTTTATGAAAGAATTGGATTTTATAAAAACAATAAAAGAAACTCTCTCCGATAACTCTTTTATCGGTGATGATTGTGCGGATTTGAATGATGTCGGAATGTTTATCACTCAGGATACACTTGTTGAAGATGTTCATTTTAGTTTGAAAACAACAACACCTTTTCAACTCGGACAAAAGGCGGTTGCCGTTAATATCAGCGATTTGGCGGTTACGCTTTGCAATCCCGAATATATTTCTATTGGTTTGTCTTTGCCTGAGTCTATTTCCGTGGATTTCGTCAGAGAGTTCTATCAAGGGGTTGATTTCGCTTGCAAAAAGTACACTGTCAAAGTTACGGGCGGTGATATAACCGCTTCGGAAAAAGTTTTCATCTCAATTGCCGCTATCGGAAGAAGAAGACATGACGTTAATATTTCCAGAAAATATGCTCAGGCTGGCGATTTCATTATAACCACAGGCTTTTACGGAACAAGTGCCGCAGGTTTGTATGCTTTGAACAACAATATTTCTGTTCCGAAAATTATTACTGATGCTCATCTAACGCCCGAAGCAAGACTTTTTGAGGCACATGAGGCAGGAAAATATTTAGAGCGTGATTCGGCAGCAATGGATACTTCTGACGGTTTGGCTGATGCTCTTTTTAAAGTCGCAAAGGCTTCTAATGTTTCTATTTCCGTTAATTTTGACGATATTCCCGTTCTTCCCGAGGTCAAAGAATTGGCATTAAAAAACAAAATTGACTTGAAGGATTGGGTGCTTTGGGGCGGAGAAGATTTTGAAATTGTATTTTTTGTTCCTTACTTCGTTTTTGCAAGTTTGAGCAGTCAGGGTTTCAAATATCTCGGTACGGTCGGCGAAAACAAGACGGAAAATGTTCCCCTTGTGGAAATTACCGAAAATAATCAAAATTTGATTATTGATGAAAAAGTTCTTTCTGAAAAATCTTTTAACCATTTTGGAGGGTAAATGCCTAAATTTAAAGTTGTTTTGACGGCCGGCGGAACGTCGAGAAGATTTGGTTCTGCAAACAAGTTATTTGAGGATTTGAACGGAAAACCCGTTATAAAATATTCCGTGGATTTGTTTTCGGAAATGGGGTTTGAGATAGTTATTCCTTCTCATAACTCTGCAATGGCTGAAATGCAGGAGTTATTTGCTTTATATCCCAATGTGAAAATAATTCAGGGAGGTTTGACAAGACAACAATCCGTTTTTCGTGGGCTGAAAGAGTGTGGTGATGCGGAATACGTCATTATTCACGATGCCGCAAGACCTCTTATTAAAAAAGAAACCGTTCAAAAGACTTTGGATGAGGTTGTTGACAAAAAGGCGGTTATTGTTGCCGTTAAGACTACTGACACGATAAAGACGGTTGATATTCACAAAAAAATTACCTCTACTCCGAGCAGAACCAATTTGATTAATGTTCAAACTCCGCAAGTGTTTGAGTATCAAATGATTTTGGACGCTCATGCACGACATCAGGACAAAAGTTTTACAGATGATGCTTGTTTGATTGAGGAGTCAGGACTTGATGTTTACTACGTTGAGGGTGATTATTCAAATATTAAAATTACAAATCAAATTGATATCGCTTATGCAAAAATATTGCTTGAATCCGAGTAAAAATTTTGTTATCTTTGTAGAAAATTAAAAATATTGAGGTGAAAATGAAAAAATCCGGCAGTTTAATTTTGAAATTATCAGTTGTACTCTTATATTTAATGACGGTAAGTCAGTCGACGATTTTTGCGGAAGTGAAAAATAATTTTTCCGATAAAAATTATCAATCAATTTTCTATGTAAATGATTTACACGGACAAATTCCGACTATGATTAGGATAAACAACGCTGCAACTCAGTTTGAAGCATCTGTTGCTGACAAAAAAAATGTTGATGCGTTTATGTTTTCGGCAGGTGATATCTGTATCGGTTCTGACAACGGCGTAAACAGGTCTTCAATCGCTTTTATGAATATTTCCGATATTACGGACACTGCTATCGGAAACCATGAATTTGATATGGGCGCAACCTCTTTAAGTAAAGTCTATACTGCTTTCAGAGGGGATAAAATTGCTTCTAACGCATACATTCCCGATAAAAATCCGCTTAAAAAACAAGTTGTTACCTCAAAAATCGTAACCGCTCCTTCGGGACAAAAATACGGTATTGTCGGTGCTCAATCTCCCACTTTGATTGAAAGAATGAAGGATAAATCACTCTTTGAAGGAATTGAGATTTCGGGCGGAAAAGTTGCTTACGCTCAAATTCAAAAAGAAGTCGATAAACTTCAAAATCAGGGTATAAACAGAATTATAATGCTTTCTCACTCAGGTTATGAGGAAGAAAAAGAATATGCTAAAAATATTTCGGGTGTGGACGTTATCATTGGCGGACACTCTCATGATTTGATTTTTGACATCAAAGAAGGTGCAAACCTTCAATATTCTCCGAAGGGTGAACCCGTTGTTATCACTCAGGCCGGCAGAGATGGTAAAAACTTCGGTATTTTGAACGTTCAATACGATGAAAACGGAATTATCGTAAAAGCACAAAATAATGTTTTCGATACGAGAAGTTTCGGTAAAGGAACTTTGATGACGACGGCAACAAACGTTATTATGGGACAATCTCCCGTTGTTGCAAAAATCCAATCGGTTGAACCTTTGACCGCAAAAATGAACATTGAGGAAAATCCTTATGCTGACGTGTTCTCTGATATCGTTAAAAAAGAAACCGGTGCTGATATCGTTCTCATAAATTCCGCTAACTTCCGTGGAACACTCGATGTGGGCGACGTTACGGCAAGAGATATCGGCGGTATCTTCCCGTTCAAAAATTTGATGTGCGTCGTTGAACTTTCCGAAAAAAATCTCGTCGAAGCACTCAACAGAGGCGGTTCTTCTCTCTTGGCTCCCGATTTGAAGCCTTCTATCCTTCAAGTTTCGGGCATGACTTATACT
>ERZ857629.2498-NODE-2498-length-17368-cov-72.583608_pt1 | contig 17368 bp, 20 predicted proteins | sample MGYA00519700_ERZ857629 | MGnify/ENA primary metagenome ERZ857629 (study PRJEB31778, sample SAMEA3449351) | human gut metagenome | biome: human gut; feature: human-associated habitat; material: faeces | place: United Kingdom | collected 2010/2012 ...
TTTCATACATGGAAGACCGGTCCCCTATTGTTTTTGGACAGAAAATGTACGTGATGAGGCCTTTGTATGCACCGAATATACAAACAATCGCGAAAGCCACTATCTGAGAACCGAAAAGGGTAATGGCCTGGCTAATAAAGAAAGGAATTACTTTTTTCATTGCTGAATTCGAATATGTAAAGTAAAATTATGCGGTTTCTATCGGGACCTGGATGATGGTGAGCCACATATTGGCGTCCTCTTGGTTCCAGATGCCGTCAATGTAGCTGGCACGCGGTTCGCCTGTGACCTTGTAGCCTTCCTTTTCCAGCATGGCGAACAGGTCGATGTGACTCTGGCGGAGGTTCTCATAGGGACCGAACACCTTCAGGCATGCAGCCATGGGAACAGCTGGGATTTCCTTGAACTTGATGATGGCGGAATCCTTTCCTTTCTCCTTTACCTGCTCGCAGTACTCGATGTCAATGTCCTGTGGTTTGTAGCCGCCGTGTTCAATGGTGTAGCAATAACCAGGTTCAAGGCATTCGCATCCAAGACGGGCCATTTCAGGTCCGATGATCTCACAGCACAGATTACCAAGCTCAGCATAAGATGGAATGACGGTTCTGTGACTTGCAACGATGATTGCGGGTAACGGTTCAAAATACAGTTTTTCTATTTTGTGATTCTTTTTGTGGGAAGCCACAAACGCCTTGAGCAATCGGCGACGTTCCTTAAGAACCTCCAGCTCCTGTTCACATCGGATTATCTTCCCTTCAAGGGATTCAACGGAAGGGAAATGGCTTTCGTCTTCCATTATGTCACGGATTTCTTCAAGAGAGTAGCCAAGGGTCTTCAGGGTACAGATGTTCTGGATTTTCTGGAACTGCGCCACGGTGTAGTAGCGGTATCCGGTCCACCGATCCACGATTTCGGGGACCAGAAGTCCAATTTGCTCGTAATGCCGCAACGCACGTACGGTAACCTTGCTCAGGCGGGAGAACTCCCCGATTTTAAACTTGATTTCACTCATAACAACTGTGCACTTTTGTTATTTGCCCGCAAATATATACATTGACGTAAGGTACGAGTCAAGGGAAAAATGATTTTGCCAACGATATGGAAAGACAACCGCAAAATTCTATCCGCTGATTCCTCAAAATAGATAAGCGAAACATAAATGAGACAATTTACAGCCCTCAACCTGCGCAAACTGTCAATACTGCGCATTCTGACAATATTGTCAATATTGACGATGACCTGCCCCTCCCGATATTCTCGCCACAGCTGCGAGGAAAATTCCCTGCTTTCCTCGAAAAGATTGCAGCCAATTCAAACTCCCCGGAAGACGCGGACATCCTCATCCTCGGCACGATGGCCGTCATCTCCGCCTGCCTCCCTCACATCTTCGGAGTCTATGCCGACCGCACAGTCTATCCGAACATATTCCTCTTCGTCACCGTCAAGGCATCCTCCGGCAAAGGCCGTCTCGCACTCTGCCGATATATCGTCGAACCCATCCACGACCGCCTCCGTGAAATCAACGAGGCCGAAGTCATCGAATATAAACACAAACTTGCGGAATACAATGCCGCCGGCAAGAAGAAAGTCGATATGGAGAAGCCCGAAGAACCTCCGATGCGTATGCTCTTCATCCCTGCCAACTCCTCAGCCACAGCAGTATATCAAGTCCTCAATGACAACGGCGGCACAGGCCTTATGTTCGAGACTGAGGGCGACACTCTCGCCAACACATTCGGCTCCGACTACGGCAACTACTCCGCCGGCTTCCGCAAGGCATTCCACCACGAGACCATATCCTACATCCGACGCAAGGATCGAGAATACGTGAACATAAAGAATCCTCGCCTCTCGACGCTCCTCACCGGTACGCCGAGACAGATCCTCAACCTCATCACCGATGCCGAGAACGGCCTTTTTAGCCGCTTCATCTTCTACTTCCTCGACCTCCGCCTCGTCTGGAACGATGTGTTCAGCACCCACGCCGACACCACCCTTGATGAACATTTTCAGGCACTCGGCCGGGAGTTCCACGACTTCCACACCATCCTCGAAAAGTCCCAGGACATCCGTTTCGCCCTCACAGCAGTCCAGGCTGCTGACTTCAATGAAAGATTCTCCGCCTGGCAATCAGAATACAGCGCCAGCTGCGGAGATGAGTTCGTCGCCTCCGTCCGCCGCCTCGGCCTGATAACGTTCCGTCTCGCGATGATCCTCTCCGCCCTTCGCATAATGGAGGATGGCATCATCGAGAACAATCTGACCTGCCTTGACACCGACTATCAAAGTGCTATGACAATGGCTTCCGTAATCCTCCGCCACAACGCCCACATCTTCCTCTCCCTCCCCAGACTGTCTGAAAAGTCCTTGCAAGACTGAAATTGTTCGTATCCCCATACACGACCTAAAACGAATTCTTGATTCTCGCGAAGGAATGTTTGACTTTTAAGACAGCCTCTCCCGAAAGCGGACACAGCCCAGACAACATCATCCACAACGACCGCAAGGACCACCCTCCAGCAGCGTCAGTTCCTCGAATCCCTTCCGCCGGAGTTCGACCGCCAGACCTACACCGAACTCGCCACCGCCCTCGGCATCAACCCCCGCACCGCCGACCGCATCATCCGCCGCTGGTGCGACACCGGCCAGATCGAGAATGTCGCGCATGGGAAGTATCGGAAAGTAAAATAAACATTCAAGAAAACTAACTTAAAGATAGCACCATCAGTAACATTCAAGTTATGAATAATATTTATAAATTTGCAAAGGATTGTATATACGGTATGATCCTACAAAAGCCGCAGAGTAACTGAATGGCTACTCATTAAGGTTTAACGGAAATTGAAGTAGTTATGGCGAAGCCACGAAATATAACAAAAATTGAAGTCGTTGACTTATTCTGCGGAATAGGCGGCCTGAGTTATGGTCTAAAATCTAAGGGTTTTAAGATAATTGCTGGATATGACCTTGATGGTACTTGTAAATATGCATATGAGCATAACAATAATGCAACCTTTTTACACGAGGATATAAAGTCTGTAACAGACAAGGAGATTTCTTCTTGGTATTCGACAGATGCTATTAGAGTTTTAGCAGGTTGTGCTCCGTGTCAACCATTTTCCTCATATTCGCACAGTAAGAAAGAGAAAGACCCCAATAAATATGATCTTCTATATGAGTTCGGGAGATTGGTAAAGACAGTAAAGCCGGATATTGTAACTATGGAAAATGTTACTCAAATCCTCAACTTTAAATTAAAGCCTGTTCTTCCGGATTTCATCAATACCCTTCAATCGGAAGGGTATCATGTATCAATAAATAAAGTATACTGCCCTGACTATGGGATTCCTCAGACAAGAAAGAGACTTGTACTGCTGGCATCAAAATTAGGGCCTATTAGTTTGATTTCACCGACAAATACTAAAGAACACTATCTAACCGTAGGTGATGTGATTAGGGGATTACCACCGGTAAAAGCTGGGGAAAGATGTCCAACAGATCCTCTTCATAGAGCAATCGCTCTTACGCCAATTAACGTGAAGCGAATTAAAGCAACCCCTTATGGCGGTGGTTGGAAAGACTGGCCTGATGAACTAGTTCTTGCTTGTCACAAAAAAGATAACGGTAAAAGTTATGGTAGTGTGTATGGTAGAATGGTTTGGGAGGCTCCAGCTCCAACTATGACCACAGAGTGTACAGGATATGGCAATGGACGTTTCGGACATCCAGAACAAGACAGAGCCATAACTCCAAGGGAAGCAGCTCTTTTTCAGACATTTCCTATTGATTACAAATTCTTTAGTGATGAAAAAAACGTCTCAATAACAACTGCGGCAAGATATATTGGCAATGCTGTTCCTCCTCGCCTTGGCGAAGTCATCGCTGAAAGTATCATAAACCATATAAAGCGCACACTATGAACGAAAAGAAATATAAATTATCAATTGATCCAAGAATCCTTGAATTACTTGGACCAAACTTATATACAAATATATACTATGTGTTGGCAGAACTAATTGCTAATGCATACGATGCCGATGCTCATAATGTTTACATAATTTCCAATCCCGACAATATAACAGTTGAAGACGATGGTTCCGGTATGTCTTATGAAGAAGGCGATGTCAACAAGTTTTTGAACGTCGCAGGGATTTCAAGGACAGGCGAGGAAGATTCGTTAAGTGCGGGATTAAAAAGAAAGAAGATGGGGCGTAAAGGAGTAGGTAAGCTAGCCGCATTATCTGTTTCAGAGGAAGTAGAAGTTATGACAATCAAAAATGGCGAAAAGTCCGGCTTCGTGCTTTCGCGCCATCCTCAAGGAGACTATCTTCAATCAATACCAGAAGACAAAGTGTCATTAAGTAAAGTTGATGGTAATGGAACTTCTATTGTTATGAAGCGTCCTCAATATCGATTGAATAAGACTCTTTCTGCTGTAAAACGTAATTTGATTAAAATCTTCCCGCTTGTTAACAGCGATTTCATTATCCATATTATTCGTGATAATCACGAGGAAATAATAGACGCAGTGGATGACACCTATGCTTCTCAATTATGTGCACTGATAACGCTTGGGACGGAGTTCTCAACATTAGCCGAAAAAGTCCCTAATGCATACCCGAATATCAGAGACGAAGTCGTATTAAAATGGGATGCATATTCAGAACCTATTACAATGAAAAATAATTTTGGGGCAGAGAATGAGTATTCTCTGCAAATTGAAGGTTGGATAGGTACGTATGAATCTACAAGAGGAAGAAAAGCGGATATACTGGATTTCCCAGATAACTTCATATCATTATATGCGAACAAGAAGATGGGAGAATTTAATATTCTTCCCAGAGTAGGTCAGAATAAATTGAATGAGTCGTATGTCGTTGGACAACTATATTGTGACTTGTTTGAATTATCAGAACTACCAGATATGGCCTTAAGCAATAGGCAAGGTTATAAGACAGATGATCCCCGATATGCTGCCGTTGAAAAATATATACGAGAGACATTGTTGGCACAAATACTTGTAATGAGGACAAAGTTCACAGACGAAAAGAACAAAGCTAAAAAGCTTGCGGCTCAGAAATCTCTTGAACAAACCGAAATCAAGTTTAAGGAAGCCGTCACGGCTTTCAAACATAATACAACTGCAACCGCTGCTACAGAGATCTCTAGATTGGCCCCAAATGCAAGGCTTGATGAAATAGAGAATGCGGTAAGCCAAGCTATTGAGCATAATATTAACTCATTGGGAATTAAAACAAAATTGGATGCTCAAAAGAAAAAGATTCTTATAAGTCACACAGGAGCAGATAGTTCTTTAGCTGACATAGTTTTTAAAATGTTACAATATAACAATGTACCTAAGGAGGATATAATATATACAAGCTGTGAGGATGAAGAATGTCGAATTCCAGAAGGCACATCAATATACGAATACTTGCGTAAATTCTTTGTCGACAGTTATTCTGACAAAAAGATGTATGTCATTTTTGTGACAAGCGAGAATACGCCAAAAGCATGGGGAGCAATGGTTGAAATCGGAGCGTCGTGGATTACACAAATTGATAATAAAATCTTCAATATTTCTCCTTTCCGACCTTCTCATCCGCTAAACGATGAACAATTGTGGCACACTACAAACAGAGACGAAGAGACAAAAGCGTTATCTATGACAAAACTCAATGCAGATATATTCTGTGTAAAAATTGAGAGTGTTTGCGATGCTCTTGGCTACAAGAAAAATATGCGAGAAGAGAACAAAAGAATGTTAGCTTCGCTCGTAATCATTGAAGACTAATTTATGCGTACACTATACATCATCGGCAATGGATTTGACTTGATTCATCAGATGAAATCATCCTACAAGGATTTCCATCAGTGGTTAATTGACAATAGTCGTATTGATTACATAGCAGAGATGCAGAAAATCATCCCTGTGTTCAAGGATGGTGACTATCTTTTATGGTCAGATTTTGAAGAAGCGCTTGGCGAATGTGACATTGAAACGGTTGCTCAATGGAGTCTTGAAGATTTATACATAACTGAGAGCTCCATCAGTAATTATGTATTCGGCAGCCCCGAGTTGATAGATACACTAATTAGTGAGATCGTGTTGAATGGTTTTGCTGAGTGGGCGCAGTCTATAGAGATATCACGTCATAAAGCCATATCGTTGAATCCAAACTCAATTTTTCTAACATTCAATTATACCGACACTTTAGAGGAACTTTATGCCGTTCCGGAAAACCGCATATTGCATATACATGGCAGGGCAAGTATAGGTGAACCTATTATTGTGGGACATCAGCACTTGATAGAGCCATCAGATTATCTTGAAAAAAGCGTTGCTTTTAGAGATAACGATAATATAATCAATAATATGTATGATTATAATAGCCTGTATAAGCCAGTGGAAAAGATAATAGAACAGCATAGCCATTTCTTCGAAATTTTAGGCCGAATCAAGAACGTCATTGTCCTTGGACATTCTTGCAGCTATATTGATGAACCCTATTTTTTGCAAATACGAAAAAGCGTTGATAAAGATGCTATATGGACATTTTCTTATCATAATAGTGAAGATATACAGCGAATAATCACATTATGTCACCATCTCAATATTGATGCAGATAAGAGTAGCCTTAAATATCTTTAAAAAGGGTGAGGAAGATCGATTGTCAAAAATAAACAATTTGACTACCTTTGCTATGATTATAGAAACAGTACATTATGCGGTTGTTTCCAGAGAAAATACACCAGATAAGGGAAGAAAGAAATCTCTACCAGAAAGACCTGGCCGAGGCTCTATCAATTGACACTCCGGCATACTGCCGTATCGAGAAAGGAGAACGGAGAGCCAAACGCGAGCAAGTCATTACATTGGCGAGTTATCTGAACGAAGATAAAGAAGAACTTCTTTCTTTATGGTTGGCCGATCAAGTGTCTGTCGTCCTTGCGACAGACCGAAGGATTGCAAAACGAGTCCTTTCTTTGGCAAAACAATCTATAAACGGATAATTATGGCAAAGCTGAAATATAATATACCAGAACCACTCCCAACATTGTTGGAAGAGAAAAAGTCATTGTATGGACTGAGAACATATATCAGCCTGTTCAGCAGCGCCGGTGTTGGTTGCTATGGTTTTAAACAGGAGAACTATCACTGCATCGCTACCGTGGAGCTGCTTGAAAGGCGACTTCGTATTCAACAATATAATCAGAAGTGCATCTACAACAGTGGGTATATTTGTGGCGATATGACTGTACAGGAAACCAAAGATAAGGTCTTTGAGCAACTGGATATGTGGAAGCACAACTATAATATTCAGGAACCAGATGTTATTATCGCAACACCTCCGTGTCAGGGAATGTCTGTTGCAAACCACAAAAAAGGAGATGAACTAAAGCGTAATTCTCTAGTAGTGGAATCTATAGTTATGATTCGTAAAATCAAACCGAAGTTCTTCATTTTCGAAAATGTACGCGCTTTCTTGAATTCAGTATGCACAGACATTGACGGGAAAGACAAGGCTATCCGTCAGGCTATAGAAAGTGATCTTTCTGGAGAATACAACATCCTGTATCGCGTCGTTAACTTCAAAGACTACGGTAACCCATCCAGCAGAACAAGGACACTGGTACTAGGCGTGCGTAAGGACATAAAGGACATCACTCCGTTGGATATTTTCCCAGACAAACAACCAGAAAGAACACTTCGTCAGGTGATAGGACAGCTTCCATCATTAAAAGTAATGGGCGAGAGTGCACCTAATGACATATACCACAATTTCAGAAGTTATTCCCCGCAAATGGAGAGTTGGATCGCCGACATCAAGGAGGGACAATCCGCTTTCGACAACACAGATCCCGCAAAGATTCCTCACCGTATTAAAGACGGCAAGGTAGTGTATAATGCACAAAAGAATGGAGATAAATATACTCGCCAATGTTGGGATAAAGTGGCACCATGTATTCACACACGTAATGATATTATGGCAAGCCAGAATACTGTCCACCCAACAGATAACAGAGTATTCAGTATCAGGGAAGTAATGATGATGATGTCTGTCCCAGATTCATTCCAATGGTCAGACATTCCTTTTGATGAGCTTAATCGACTTGATTCTAAAGGCAAAAAGGCTTTCCTCAAGAAAGAAGAAATGAATATTCGTCAGAATCTCGGGGAAGCCGTGCCTACTGTAATCTTCAGACAAATTGCGAAAAAGATTCGGCAGGCTATGGCCAAGAATGAATATACGGATATGGAGATAGAACAAATCATCAAGCGAAATGGTTTAACAGACCCTCAAAACTTGGTATCTTTCATCTCCTCAAAAAAAGGTCTCGGATTTCCGTTCCTGTCAAAAGTGGCGGAATTAGCAAACTCCCATAGAGAGGATAATGCAGCTTACTACACGAGACAAGATATCTGCTATGCAATTATAAAGAATTTGCCAGATTTTGACGACACTTCAGAATTAAGCATTCTTGAGCCATCTATTGGGGTCGGAAATTTTTTACCTGTGCTTATTCAAAAGTATCGGTCAATAGATACTGTCAATATTGATGTCGTTGATATTGACAGTTCAAGCATTGATATTCTCAAGGCCTTGGTATCAACAATGGATATACCCGAGAATATTCATATAAACTATATCGTGGATGACTTCCTTCTCCACAATTTCGAGAAGTGTTACGATGTGGTCATTGGAAACCCTCCATATAAGAAAATTACCAAAGAAAAGTCTCTGCTGGCCAAATATAAGTTAAATCTATTCAACCAGGACACAAACAACATATTCTCTTTCTTTATAGAAAAATCATTAGGGTTAGGGAACATCGTATCCTTGGTTGTACCTAAAAGTCTTATTAATGCCCCTGAGTTTGACAAAACCAGAGAGTTGCTGAACAACTATGAAATCAGCGACATAATCGATTTCGGTGAAAAAGGATTCAAGGGCGTAAAAATTGAGACTATCAGCTTTATTGCGGACACAAGAAATAAACCAGGAAAAACAAGAGTTGAGTCATACATCACAAATGATGCAGAGGTATATGAACAATCATATATAACAGATCCGGCATATCCTTATTGGCTTATTTACCGTAATAACAGTTTTGATTCCGTAGCGAATAAAATGACATTCGATATCTTTAAGGTATATCGGGATAGGCTGATTACAAAAGCAATCACAAAACCAAATGGTAAATTCAGAGTCTTGAAGTCTAGGAATATCGGCAACAATGAAATAGTTGACATTGAGGGCTATGATTCATATATTGACGATATCAACTCTTTGGATGTGTCGAAATTTTTGAATCAGGAAAATTGTGTTCTAGTTCCGAATCTTACATACAACCCAAGAGCCTGTATGTTGCCGACGGGATGTATCGCAGATGGTTCGGTTGCCATCTTGACATTAAAAAACGCAAACACGAAAGTCTCAACGGAAGACTTGGCATTCTATGCCACATCGCAATTCAATGAATTCTATGCGATTGCACGCAATAGAGGAACCAGATCTTTAAATATTGATAATAACTCCGTTTTCTTCTTTGGAAAACTAAAGCACGCATAATTATGGATATGAAAACCGATATAATCAACTATCTGAATCAGTTTGATTTGGATGTTCGTAAAACCAAGGATGCCAGATTCTCCGACCAGAAGTGTACTCCAGATGTCATCTGCTTTATAGCAGACTGCATACGGAATACCGTTACTGGAACCAATGAGTTTAATGCCAATACTATTTGGGAATCACAATATTTCATAAAGAACACAAGGGCAATTTTTAATAAGCCTTGGCCTAATGATATACTTGCAAGGAGTGAATATGACAAGTTCATTGCACAACCTCTTAGATTATTAGCTTATGCTCATATCCTTGAACTTGATAAGGATGGGGGCAGAAACATATACAAAGTTCGTAATGAATACTTATTGGATTACATTTCGCAGAGGGAAAGAAACACTTTTACATTTTTGTCCTGCTATTTTGAAAAGATATTGAAAGATAGTAATTTATGGCGTTATTTTATAGAATATAAAGATAATCCAACCAAGGAATCGTATCTGACTTTACGAGATCGGTTCATCCGATTTATGATCGGGAATACGGCAATTAAGAAGGACGTTGAAGTCCGCCGTATCTTCCCTAAAATACTTAATGTCTTGGCTGTTGAGAATCAAATACCTGGTTCTGAAAGAGGAAGAATATCAAAGTATGTCTATACTTTTTCGGATTTGATGTATAACAGAAAGAACTGGAGAGACCTCAATAAGGATAAGAGCATAACACGTCAGGAAGCCATTGAAGATAGCGAAGATGTCAAACAGCAGGAGGCATATAATGCATATTATGTCCAAAAAGCAATTGCCCTTATCCGTAGGATTCAGAAAGAAAGTGAAGTCCACGATCAGTGGGGACAAGGAGATGCAACACAGGTTCATCACATATTCCCGAAATCTCAGTACCCACAGATCGCACATTATTTGGAGAACCTGATTTTACTTACTGCGACGCAGCATTATACAAAGGCCCATCCGAACAACAAAACGCAGGAAGTGAACAAGGACTATCAACTCACCTGTCTTCTTGCAAAAGCCGACACGATAGACAATTCTCTTAAAAAATTTGGAGAGCGTTATTATCGTAAGGAATCATTCCTATATGTAATCAAGGTTGGCTTAAATCAAGAGCAAGAATGGTCAATGACTATGTCATTCTCAGACGTCAAACATCAATTGATTTTGGCGTATAATTTATAATGATAATGAGAGCGGCTCTAAAACTTTATAGAGCCGCTCTCGTTACTTTTATTCTCAATCATATATGTTATACTACATGGCCAGACCATCATTAAAGTCATCTACATATGCAGAAGGTATTGTCGCACGAATGGAAGCGATATTCTGCTTTTCACTTTTTACAAAAGCATGGTTTGCAACAATTTCTTTGATGAATTCATTACAATTGATGCGGCTCAACACATTACCACCATTACCGGCTGTTGTCGGAAAAGCTGGCCATTTTGTTGGAAAATCTGATGAATGTATTTGAATTCTTCCCTCAGGCCCCCATGCTCCCTGTTGTTCATTATGCTCAAAAACGAGCGATGTTTCTCCTTTTGATCTTGCCAAGTATCCAAGGAAACGATAAAATTCATGCTCATCACTAAAGGTCAATTGACCGTGTGTGCCGAAAGATTTTTTAAACATAATTATAAGTATTAAGAGTTAGTATCTTTACAAATATAGAAATTTGTTTGAACTAGTACAATATGCGTCAATAATACTTAATTATACGCCAGGCAAGACATCCGTCATCTCCGCATCCGCTGCGATGCCGAAAGACTTGCCTCTATGGGCAGAGCGGAACCGGAAGATTGACGCTCTCCGTTTCACTCCGACCGCCAAACCTCCGGCCTTTCAAACTCGCTCCGCTCGGTAATACAGTAGCGGTGTCGAGACTTCAGCCTTTCTCCGTTTCTCTCCGAAAGTCAGAAGACTCGACTCTTTCATCCCCCACAGCCCCGGAGTGGCCATAACCGACTCCGCTGGTATCAGTGCAGCGCGACCCTCATCCCTCGAATCCGAAAGTCAAACATAATCGGAGCTTGTGTAACAGTCGGCTTTCGCCGCCAGATTACACAACCTCGATTATGTTAACTGTCTCCGTCAGTGCATATTCGACTGTCCTACCTCTGAATCCGCTCCGTCGGGGCGGCTGGCGACAATGAACTCCCTTCAGGGGCCAACGGCCTCCAGGCCCGTCAGGGAGTTCAGGACTTCCAGCGTGAAGTGCGAGCGTGGTCCTTCAATTTCAGCATTGTCCGGACTCTACCCTTATCCATAGAAAGACTGCCGGATGTCCGGGAAAGTCGCCAGCCTTAGCAGCACAGCTGCGGGCCTTCTCCGTGATTTCTTCAGGTCTTCGAGCGGAGCTCTCAACTTCAAGAAATCACTCCGTCGGTAAGGTATCGGCTTTCGCCGATGTCTTTTCAGACCGTTTGCATCCGCTCACTGTATGTCAGCGGTATTGCGAAAGACGACGGCTCCTTACGTCTCCGTCCACTTCCGCAATGTCTGTTTGGGAGAGGCTCGTTCCTCCACGCTTCACAGGCCTGTCGGCCAGAGAAGCGCGGCTCGCCACTCCCTGTGGGCAGGACAGGCACTGACTTCATTACGCTGACGCTCCATTGCGTCCGCGCCAGACCTGCCGGAAAAGAGGTAAGGCTTCGCCTTGTGTCCTTTGACGCTCGCTTCATCCTCTCCGGAAGTGTCGTCCACTACGTTTCCGACACACCCTCCGAGGGCGAGCGAAGACGCGAGACTGTGACATCCGGTGTTCCGTTATTCTCCACACCGCCTCTCACAGACTCGCAGAGCGGAATCGCTACGTTGTCACTCCGCTCCATTTGTGCCGGGCCTAGACGCTCCTGGTGCTTCAGTTCCTCCGTTGCGGCTACGGGATTTCCGCAGAGTCTGCCGAGCCTGTGACCAGTCTCGTCATCCTTTCCTGCTCCAATCTCTCCGCCTCCACTCCGTCACTCAAGCCCCTTCCGCCGGCCCGGCTCACACGTCCGAAGTGTGTTGCCATTCTACCATAATTCAACCATTCATACCAGAGCCGGAAAGACCATCATCTCTCGCCTCTACCGTCGTACCGTCCGGCTCCTGTCGCGCCTATCGGCTTGCCTGCTCACTCTCCGGAAGACAGAAAGAACGATGCAGACGCATCGTCCTTTCCGACTTCCTACGAGTCGAGCGGTGGATACTCGCACGCTCCAAGGTCAGTGCGTAGTGGAACGACATCACACGCCGGGAGCGATGATAATGAATATATTCACATAAAGATTTGTCCCTCGTTTTAGGCCTATAGGCAAAGCAAGGTATCGCAAGGCTATAGGCTCCACTTCTTTAGCTTATGTATTCAGGCTATTTATATTGAAGCCATATGGCAGTATGCTATGAGTTGCCTATGTGTTTAAGACTTGTAGCGGCCGCTGTCGCTGGTCAATACCCGTTACGGAGGGACAAAGGAATTCGTTACTGATTTTGCAAACTACATAAAGGATAAAGATATGCCACGATTTTACTCCAATACAAACTTTTCTGATTGCTGGTCATCGGCTGGAAACATCACCTATTATCACCGGAACGGCATCTGCTATTTCCGGAGCAAGGCTTATTCGGAGTTCAAAGGAACTGTCGGGCAATTGGAACAGAAACAAGTTCACCACAGGGCGATTCTTGCGTGGCAGGGATTATCCCATAGGCAACAACTGAAATGGAGGAAGCTTGCCGTTGGAGTCGCCTCACATCACCCTCCGTTTGGCGACGGTAACCATATCAGCGGATATAATCTTTTCGTGTCGGCTTATCACGGATTCGCACAACTGGGCAACGAGCACGTCCCTGTCCCGAGACTGTTTGAGACGTTCCCGATATTCAGCCTTGATTTTGAGGGATGTTCTATGGCCTCGCTATTCGATATGGAATTGCGATTCAGGCTGACAATGTGTGGAACGGATGAACCGTCAAGGTATAGAGTCCTTGGGAAGATCCAGATTGAGGCTCCTAGTGTCGGACGCAATCCAGGACTAATGAGAAATTACCTGTCGGAGTCCGTTCCAACTGGAGCGGTATCGAAGGTTGTGTTCAACGTTCCACGCAAAAGGTTCGACATAGATATGTTCCAATTGCATTTGCGATACTTGCTGATAGACTCGAAGACTGGGTATAGGTCGCAATATCAGTCCCTGTCGGCATTGACTGCGATTCTGTAGAATGGTTCCGTATAAAAATGCTGTGCTTCATGTTTGAATTACAGCAATATAAAGTATTGCGAAGTAAGCGAAACCATATCTGTTCCAGCGTTTTATATTATGTTTATCTTGGCTTCGGATTTCAAATAATATTCATTCAAATACCATTTTATTTAGTACATGACAAAATTTGAAAAATGTTGTCTTAACTTATTGATTTTTAAGTAATTATATTTGGGAAAGACCTCGTTTTTCGTAACTTTAAGGTATATAACTTCCACATTATTACCATGTTACGAAACACCAAGGTCTCGCACAAAAGTAGTGAAATTTTACCGGTTATCCTACCAATTTTCAAGGCTTCTATGAATCTTGCCCACATCAAATGCCTTTCCATGCTGCTAGGAGCACTCTGCACCGTGCAGACGGTCTGCTTGTCCAAGTTGGCCGTGGCGTTTGACAGCAAGGCGTCCCGTGAGTCCAGCTTCCGCCGCATCCAGCGCTTCATGGCGCAGATGGTATTGGACCTGGAAGCCGTGGCCGGATATCTTAGGTCACGCATCCCGTTCGACGGTCCATATACACTCACCATGGACCGCACTAACTGGAAGTTGGGAGAGCTCAATATCAATGCGTTGGTGTTAGGCATAGCTTACGATCATATGTCGTTCCCCATCTTGTTTAGGCTGCTGCCCAAACGCGGGAACTCCAATTACAAAGAAAGGATAGACATTATGCAGCGATTCATCCGCCTGTTTGGTAGGGATAGCATCAAATGCTTGGTTGCAGACCGGGAGTTCGTCGGATACGAATGGTTCAAGTGGCTTAACGACAACGCTATCCAGTACCATATCCGCATCCGTGACAACTTTTGGGTGGAAGACCCGAGAACCGGTGAGAAGATACGTGCTCAGCACATCTTCAACAACCTCAAACATGGGGAAGAACGGGTTCTGTACCACATCTATCGTGTCTGTGGCGAGCTCTGCTACCTGTCCGGATCCATGATCAAGGATAAGGCCGGGAAGCCCGAACCGCAGATCCTCGTGTCCTTCTGCAAACCCCAGGAAGCCCTTCCTTCCTATAAGGAAAGATGGACCATTGAAACGATGTTCAAGGGTCTGAAATCCAGTGGGTTCAATATTGAGGATACTCATATGGTTCATATCAAACGTATCGAGCAACTCTTCGGGGTTGTCATTATAGCTTACACCTGGGCCTATCTTGTTGGCATTGCCGCCAATATCAAAGTCAAGGCCATCAAGGTTCTCAACAATGGGAGGCATGCCATCAGCATTGTCAAGTACGGTCTGAACTTCATTGCGGACACCCTCTTCAATCCTTTCAGGCCAACAAAAATCAATGTGTTTGAATTTTTGTCATGTACTTAGACCATTTTATTATGAAGTACATTCCATCAATCGCCTTCGAGGAGATGTCAGGCTCGGCGAAGGGTGTGACCGCGGCGAAGGTGCGCGGCAGAAAGTACATCCGCAACCGTGGGTACGGTGGCGGTTTCAAGACGGCATCACAGTCTTCCGTCAAGGCTATCTTCAAGCAGCTCTCGCAGGGCTGGAAGGGGCTCACCAACGCGCAGATCCTTGCGTGGAACTCTTTGGCGAATACTCAGAAGGGCAAGTCTGTTCTCGGCACTTCGAGCAAGATCTCTGGGGCGAACCTCTATTCGAGGCAGAACTTCTGGATTGTCAAGGCTGGAGGCGCGGCACTTGCAACCCCGCCGGCACTTGTGGGAGTTGATGCACCTTGATGCGCCTTGCGAGGCGGACATCTCACTGACCGCAGCAAACTTTCATTTCCAGTTGCCGGATCCTCCGGCGGAGAAGGATGACCCTCGGCTGGTCATTATGGCCTCGGCTCCGCAGAGCAATGGCGTGACGAGGGCTTACAGCAAGGCCGTCTCTATCGGAGCGCCGAGGACTATCGTTGATGACCAGATTGACATTATGGCCGATTACAAGGCCGTTCACGGCGAGATCACAGCGGCAGCCCCTAAGGTGTTCCTGAAGTATTTCTTCATCAACGTCAAGACGGGAGAGAAGTCGGGCGAGATGCTTGGGGAGATTTCGCTTTAGCCTTTGAGGCAATATCGTTCATTGCCCCGAACTGGTTTTGCCGATTCGGAATAAGTTCCGAATGTTGAGCAAATTCACGTGACGGGGCTTTGTCGTTACCATTACGATTAAAGAAGTACACAAACAGAAAAGATTAGAGATTATGAAAGCAAACGAGAGAGCGTATTCATTGATACGACAATTCGAGGGGCTGAGGCTGACGGCTTATAGATGCCCGGCTGGAGTCTGGACTATCGGATATGGACATACTTCGAGAGTGATGCAGGGAATGACTGTCACATTGGAACAGGCGGAAGAGTTTCTGAGGCAGGACATCGAAGTAGTAGAGAATATTGTCAATTCCGAGTGTTCGGATCTTCGCCAATGTCAGTTCGATGCCCTGGTGTCCTTCGTGTTCAATGTCGGAGTTGGAAACTTTCGGAAGTCCACACTCTTGAAGAAAGTCAAGGCGAATTCGGACGACAACTCGATAATGGATGAGTTCCTGCGGTGGGTATATTCAAAAGGCGTTGTCTTGCCAGGTTTGCAGAAACGCCGACTTGCGGAAATGAAGCTTTATTTTTCGGAGGGCTAAGATATGGAGACATTGACATTCATCGGGACTTATATCATTCCGTTGTTTACGGCTGCGATTGGTTGGCTTGTTGGTTCTCGCAAGCGGAAAAATGACTTTCTGAAGGATCTTCTAGCATCCATTGACTTGCTTTCTTCGGAGAACAGAAAGTTGCTCGCGGATATCACAGCGGTGAATTCGGAAATTGTGGCCGTAAGGAAAGAGAACGAGGAGTTGAAGACTTCTGTCGATAGGCTTTGTACGGAGAACTCTCAGCTTAAGGACGAGGTTCGACAGTTAAGGGAGCAGGTCGCAATGAGAAGAGGATAATCAATCGCACAGAACACAATGAAACGAATCATTCTATGGGCAACAGTTCTAACCATTATTCAAAGCTGCTGCCCGAAACTGTATCCTCACAAGACGGAAAACATAGACCATACTGTCACCGTTACCGAAACCGTCAGAGATACCATCATTCAGGTTCATCCTGACTCTTCCATTGTTCAGGCTCTGATAAGATGCGATTCGACTGGTCAAGCAAGATTGGAAGAAATCCGAATATTGAAAGAGACCGCAAGAATCCAGCAGACATTGGCACTGAAAGACAACAGACTTACGACAATGGCGGTCGTGGACTCAATGGGAATTTATCTGACCTACAAAGAACGGAATAGAGAAGAACAGAAAGTCCAGACAATCGAGACCGTCATTGAGAAGGAATCCAATGTTCTTAAATGGTGGCAGAAGGCGTTGATCTGGATGGGAGCGGTAACTGTTTTCGGTATCGTCTTGTTCGGCATAATAGGTATATTAAAGTTCAGGGCAATAAAATAAACACAATCCTAAATATTGTGTTTAGAATTGTGTTTAATTGACTTAACTAATTGTAGATCAATCAATATTGTGGAGATGGGCGGAGTCGAACCGCCGTCCAAACAACGCGCCAAGAGGC
>ERZ857629.2503-NODE-2503-length-17336-cov-2.526011_pt1 | contig 17336 bp, 20 predicted proteins | sample MGYA00519700_ERZ857629 | MGnify/ENA primary metagenome ERZ857629 (study PRJEB31778, sample SAMEA3449351) | human gut metagenome | biome: human gut; feature: human-associated habitat; material: faeces | place: United Kingdom | collected 2010/2012 ...
CACTATCACCGCACCGAAAAATGCTGTCAGCAACGTTCCGATAGCCTTGACCGGAACAAGGCCTATTATCGAGATGAACCAGCCGCCGAGCAGCGCTCCGGCCGCTCCGGCTATCAGATTGACAACGAGCGAGGGCTTTGCCGCCGCCGAAACCATATGCGCGATGAATCCCGCTACGAGTCCGATTAAAATATACCACACCAGATACATGACTGTAAAATTTACCTGTTCGAATTCTGACTGTGCAAATATCGTTCCCGTTTTCCGTTCGCAGAAGGACGCGATTCCCATAAAACCGCTCCGCAGGCTGTCGTTTTGCCAGCGCGGCAGATTTCATTTTCTGACGATTTCTCGCATCCAATATGCCGGAATGTGTCTTTATCGGAATCTTTCAATCCAACGGTAATCATCTCCTTTTGTGCTCCATTGAAATTTCCACATATCTCCGTTATTTTCATTGATTAGATAGTATTGATACATACTCGTTAATGGTTGAATAGAAAAAATACATTCTTCATTGTTGGAAACTAATTCACGTTCATTGATAGGTATACACATCAAGTTATCTAAATCCTGCGAACTATACTGTACTTGCCATAATTTGCCATTATAAGAATCCAGTAATATAAATGTCCACATGTTTTTTGTAGCGAACATTTGAAATCTATTCGTCCATTTTGAACTCTCGGCTGGAAAAGCAAGAGAGTATCTATTAATGGGTGCGGCAAACATATAATCTTCGCCTTTTACACTGAATTGAACTTGCCAGTTTTTACCTGTATATGTGTCAAGCATGATAAATGTCCACATATTTTGCGTTTCATAAAGACAGAATCGCCCTGCTGCATCTCCTAATATTTCTCGGGCACTGCAAATCATCCAAGACTGACCGTCATCTTGAATTTGTTGTACCTCTCCTGTTTTTGTATTTAGTCTGAGTTGGTTGTAATAATTTTTTGTTTTATACATTTTGTAGGCCGAATAGTTTTGTGCACACAAAATCAAAGACGCGCTTACAAAAAGCAGTACAAGTGTTAATCGTTTCATAATTAAAGTAGTTTTTTGTATCCCCCAGCTGCCACAGGAATATTTATAAAAATAACAAGAAGCGTGGAGCTGCGATGCTACGTCTTAGTTGAAGGTCGTAGGAAACCTAATGAGCAGATGTAACAAAGCAGTCCACGCTATAAGCGTGGGAACCACTATGCTATCCTTGCTCATTTGAAAATTTCCTACGTTTTCAACTACAAGATAAGCATAACGCTTCCTTTTGTGTATGTGTCGGAAAGAGTCGCCTCGATCCGTTTACAAAAGTAATAAATTTTATCGATTAATCATCCGAATCCGGTTCGGGGCACAACGCGCTATGTTTTGCCCGATCCGGCGTTTTTTTTAAGTTTGCATGGTAGAAATCGGGAGAAAGACATGAAGTTGGAGAGAGTGGACAGTTCGCATCCGAAGTGGGGCGAGATATGGGAAGTGTACGAGCGGAGTTTTCCGGAGCGGGAGCGTAGAAGCGCTCGGGCGCATGCCGCGGCGCAGACGGACGGGGATTTCCACTGTTTTGCGGCGTTTGACGAGGCCGGCGATTTTGCGGCGCTGCTTTTTTATTGGGAGTATGCGGATACGGTGTATGTGGAGCATCTGGCGGTGAATCCTCGGATGCGCGGACGCAATGTCGGTTCGGCGCTGATGTCGGATTTTCTTGCGGCCGTGGCGCCGCGCACCGTGGTATTGGAGATAGAACCGCCGGAGGACGAGACCTCGTGCCGCAGAAAGAATTTCTACCGGAGACTGGGTATGGTGGCGAACGGTTTCGACTACGTGCATCCGTCTTTCGCGTCGGGCGAGAATGCGCATCCGCACCCACTGATGCTGATGAGCTATCCGGCGGCCCTTACTGCGGAGCAGTACAGAACGTTCGTGGAGTACGTGCTGGGGCGTGTGCTACGCTACATAAACTGACGCGGGCGATAACCCTATGACATGAGGCGGCCGAACGTGCGGCGGCCGAGAATGTAGCGTATTACTATCGAGCCTTTATATATGCGGGTGCTCTCGATTACGCTCCGCTCCGCTATGGCCCGACGTTTGGCTTTAAGGTTCGGGAGCCATTTTCGGAACTCTTCGTGGGCGCGGTACACCGCCATGAAGTTGCCCTTTTGACCTTTGAGCAGGAATGCCAGAGCCGACACTCCGTCGCAGAGCATTCGCAGGGCCAGTACCGGATACAGCTGCTTTCGGGGCAGGTTCTTGTACAGCATTGCGAGGTTGTTGCGGAAGTTCAGGAAGTTCTTGCGCGGCGAGGGGGCGAGGGTGCCTCCGCCGAGATGATATACGCGGCTGGCCGGTACGACACCTATGCGGTATCCGGCCTTTTGCATGCGCCAGCAGAGGTCTATCTCCTCCTGATGGGCGAAAAAGTCGGCGTCGAACCCACCCACGGCATGGAATACGTCGCTGCGGCATGCCATGCACGCTCCGCTCGCCCAGAAAATGTCGCAGGGCGTGTCGTACTGTCCGCGGTCCTTTTCTATGACCGAGAGTATGCGCCCGCGACAGAAGGGGTATCCCAGAGCGTCGATGAATCCTCCGCAGGCGCCGGCGTACTCGAACGTGTCGGGAGAATCGAGACTCATTATCTTGGGAGAGACGGCGGCGAGCGTGCTGTCGGCTTCGAGCGCATCCGTCAGTGGCCGGCACCATCCGTCGGGAGTCTCGACGTCGGAATTGAGCAGTATGTAGCAGTCGGCCTCTATCCGGCTCAATGCGCGATTGTAGCCTTCCGCAAAACCGTAGTTCTCAGGCAGCCGCACTATCTCCACGCTCGGAAACCGCTCTTCGAGCAAAGAGACGGAACCGTCCGTGGAGCCGTTGTCAGCCACCACTATGCCCACCCCCTCGGGTGTGTTGCTCACGACGGACGGCAGAAAACGTTCCAGATGCTTTGCTCCGTTCCAGTTCAGTATTACGACTTTGACCGTCATTTCGTAGCGTATCTTTGTTCGTATTCCAGCAGCGCCTCTGGCGAAGGTTTGCGTTTCCACCTTTTGTGCGACCACATCCACAGCTCGGGGCGCCGGCGAATCATCTGTTCGAGCCGCGCAGCATAGCGCTCCGTTATCTCGATTTCATCCACCGGCTCCTTGCCGTCGTATATCATTTCGAACCGTATCCGGTAGTGTGCGCGGGAGACCTTGTCCACATTGACGAAGTAGACCGGAAGCCCGTAATGGACCGCTATCTTTCCGCTGCCCAGATAAAAGCGCGTAGGCTGGTTGAGGAATTTTATCCAGCGGTTGCGCTTGTCGCCCCACGGGTTCTGGTCGGCAATCATGCCCAGCGCGAGCGTCCGCCCGTCAAGGCCGTCGCGGTGCCTGAGATAAAACCACGTCAGTTCCTTCATCGGAACAGGAACTACGCCGATGCGTTTTTCGCGGAAGGTCTTGTAGTAGCGGTCGAAAGCTTTGTCGTGCAGCGGATGATACACTCCGATGACGTTGCACGAGAGGTCGTGCAGTGCGTAGGCGCCCATATATTCCCAGTCGCCGTAATGGGCGAGCATGTTTATGGTGTTGCTTCCGGCCGTTTGTTCGAGGTGCTCCCGCAGATTTTCCACTTGCAGTCTGCGCATGAGCTTGCTGCGGCTTATGGAGGCGAAATCTATCACGTCGATGAAATCCTCCGCCAGCTGGTAGTAGAATCTGCGTTCGATGCGTCGAAGCTCTTTCGTGCTCTTCTCCGGAAATGAATTGCGCAGATTTTCCCTTGTAACCTTCACCCTGTAATGCGCCACGCGGTAGACGCAGAAATAGACGATGTCCAGCAGCACGTGATACAGGAACCAGTCCGGAAGAAGGCTCACCGTCCAGCATGCACCCGCCAGAAGGCGGTATTTTACTTCGGAGACGAATTCGGTCCTATTCGACATAGAGTTTCACGTTTTTGATTCCACCTCTTATTTGCAGCCAGCGTTCGAGCTGTGCCTTTTCCGACGACGAGACGGGCCGTCCGGCCGAAATGACGCACACCAAGACCGTGTCCACGCATTCGCCCGTAGGCGTATAGACGTTCTGGCGCGACAGGGATACGCTGGATATGCCCTCCGCTATGGCCCCGCACTCGCGCGTGATTTGCGCCGCCGATACGGTATCGTCTCTTTTCTGCTCCCTGATTTGCGATTGCAGCTGTCTGATGAGCCGGTTCTTCTCGTCGATTATCTGGGCGTATCCTTTCTGCATGTCCGAAATGTCTATGGCGTTGTTACCGCTCGACTGCCGCACTATCAGATCGGTTTTTTTCAGGGCGTATTCCGGAAGCTGCGCGCGGGCATTGTCTATGACATCGTCCGAGAGCGTCTGTCCGAACAGCACGATTTCGATTACCGAATTTCTGTTCGGGCGCATGTGATAGCGTTTGCTGTATTCCAGCACGCGGGTGTCCTGAAACTGGAAGACGGTGCTTACGTAACGATCGGCATTCTGCTCGAAGATGGTCTCGCGGATGATTCTGTATGCGAGAATGGTGCTGGGAATGAGCGTGATTACCGTTATCAGCGTCATTATCCTATGCACCTTGCGGGCCGTCTTCTCCTCCACGAACACCTTGTGTTCGTATTTGAGTATGCGGACCACCAGATAAGTGGCAAGGGCGATGAAGATGACGTTTATGAAAAACAGATATGCCGCACCTAAGAAATATGTCAGTTGCAGGGTGGCCAGACCGAATCCTGCGGTGCAGAGCGGCGGCATCAGCGCCGTTGCGATTGCCACACCGGCTATTACTGTCGATGTTTTGTCCTTGCGCGTCTGCGCCACCATGCCCGCCGCTCCGCCGAAAAATGCGATGAGCACGTCGTAGGTTGTTGGCGTGGTGCGTGCCAGAAGTTCGCTCTGGTTGGCCGTAAGGGGCGAAATTATGAAGTACGCCGTTGCGGTTATTATGGATGTGCAGGCCATGAACCCGAAGTTGCGCAGCGATTTTTTCAGCAGGTCGAAGTCGTTTATCCCCAGCGAAAGCCCCATGCCCATGATAGGACCCATGAGCGGAGAGATGAGCATCGCGCCGATGATTACCGCCGTGGAGTTCACGTTGAGTCCCAGCGAGGCCACGAGCGTGGCGAAAATCAGAATCCATAGATTGGTGCCGCGGAATATCACTCCGCGGCTGATGCACTCCACCACCTCTTGTTGCGGAGCACTGTCTTCGGCCAAATCGAATCTTTCTCGGATCGTCGCCGCAAGGTGTGCGAGCCAGCGGTGATTGAATATTTCATTTTTCATATTCGTTCCTCCTGTTTTTTGCGTTTGGCGAGACCTTCGAGAACTATCACGAACTCGCCCCGCGGCTCGTTCTCGGTGAAGTATTCCACCGCATAGGCGAGCGTTCCACGCACGGTCTGTTCGAATTTCTTGCTGAGTTCTCTCGAAACGGACACCCGCCTCTCGGGACCGAAAATTTCGATGAATTGCGTAAGTGTCTTTACTACTCTGAACGGGGATTCGTAGAAAATCATCGTGCGCGTCTCCTCGGCAAGCTCCGCGAGGTGTTTGGTGCGGCCCTTCTTCTGCGGCAGGAATCCTTCGAAACAGAACCTGTCGCACGGAAATCCGCTCTGCACTAATGCAGGGACGAATGCCGTGGCTCCGGGCAGCGTTTCGACCTCCACGCCTGCGGCTATACATTCGCGCACCAGCATGAATCCGGGGTCGGAAATCCCGGGCGTCCCCGCATCGCTCACCAGAGCCACCGTGTGTCCGTCGCGGATGTTGCTCACCGCTGCGGCGCATGTGGCGTGCTCGTTGAACTTGTGGTGCGAATAGAGTTTCTTGTCTATGCCCAAATGTCTGAGCAGTACGGCGGACGTGCGCGTGTCTTCGGCCAGAATGTAATCGACATTGCGCAGAACGTTTATCGCACGCAGCGTTATGTCGTCCAGATTGCCTATCGGCGTCGGGACTATGTAGAGCTTGGACATGACGCTAAGAGAGTTTGCGGACCAGCAGTTCCACGAGCATCTGGGCTCCTCGGCTCTGCGGGTTCCAGTCGTAATTGTCGTTTATGTACAGCAGCGCGTCGTCGAGCGAGGTGAACTCTTCCAGAGCTGAAATTGCGGTGTCAAAAGCCGCCGCATCGCCCCCGAAAAGGTCGTGTATCATCAGAAAACGGTCGTTCAGACCTATTGCCCCGCGAAGCGAGGTGGTGTCGGCCGACGCTATTTTTTCGGCCATGTCGCGGCCGGCGCTGCCTTGCAGTGCGTCGCCTAATGTCGGTCCCTGACTGATTACGTCTCCCAAAACTTTGGTCTGCTGAATCCCAGCAACCGGCTGCGCTTGGACGGCGGCCGTTTTCTCCTCCTTCTTCTCCTCTTCCTGCAAAGGTGTCTCCGGCAGCTTCGGAGCGCTTACTGTCGTCTCGCCGTAAAGCGAACGGATGACACTGCGGTCTACCGGACGTTTTATCGTATATTCCGGTTGCGGCTCGTCCGTATGGGTGGCCTCCGGTTCGGGCTGCATGACGGGTTCCGCCGTCGTGGCCTCGGGCTGCGGAACCGCCGCTTCGCTCTGCGTAGCGGTTTGCTCCTGCTGCACGGCCGGCTGCGGATTTTCCTGCGTCTCCGTCGTTTCTATCTCGGGCGACGGAGTCTCGACCTCGGCCGGAGCTTCGTCTTTCGAAATGTGTGCCTGATGCGGCTCTGTGTCAGGAGCTGCTGCGGGGCACATGCATGGCTGCTCGGGTGCGGCGGCCGCGCTGTATTTTATTTCGGTGTACAGACGTCCGAGAAGGGTTATCGCTATGTCGCGCTCTATTTCGGGTACTGCACCGTTCCAACTGTCGGTTATTTTTCTGAGCAGCTCTATGTCCGCCCGTATGTTTTCTGTGTTCATGTTCGTTCTTATTTTATGCCTCGTTTGGCTTCCATGAGAATGGTGAATGCGCGGTGTATGTCGCTGTCGCCGACCACTACCGTAAATTCGTTGGTCGTGCTGATGACCTCGGTTATGTTGATGTTGTCCCAAGCCAGCTCCTTGAATATATAGTAGTAGACGCCCGGACATATAGCGTTTTCAGCCGGCAGCTTTATGGTTATCGACGAGAGCTCCTCGCTTCGCGTCAGAAGTTTTTCGGGGGCGAAAATCCTTTCCACGGTGTCGGAAATGGAGTTGCTGACCACGAGCGTTGTTTCGTATATGCCCTGCGAGAAGGTGCAGAACAGGTCGGCACCCGATTTGGCGTCGTGAATCTCGCGCAGCAGCGCCTCCTGACGCGATTAGAGCTGCGGCGAATTGGCATAGGTGAAATCCGTCAGATTGGAACGCACTATTATGTCGCCGATGTTCTCGATTACGCGCTTGAATTTTATGGTCGAAGTTATTTCCAGACGCGGTACGAGCCTGTTGAGGGCCATAATGACCGCACTTTCGTTCACCGGTTTGCCTATTTTGAGCTCCACCTCCGGCTTAATCTGGCGGGCGAGTGCCGAAAGGTTTATCAGCCCTTCGATAAGGGCGCCTTCCAGAAACGGTTTCTTCTTGATTACCTCCTCCACTATGTTGGGAATAGTAAGCATGTCTGTTTTATTTTTAGGTACGTTTGTCTTAGTTTGTTCAAATATACACCGAGTGATGTGTAATTTTCCACTCCGACGTAATTTCTTGCAAAAAAACACAAAATATATATAAGAAACAAACCGAAGGATATATTTTTGCGTCATAAATATAACATTTTGTTATTTTAATCGCATTGTAGAAAATTTCGATTCATTATGTTGAGCAGAAACATAAAGTCCGAACTCGCGGATTTGCCCACTCCTTTCTATCTGTACGACATGGAGCTGCTTCGAAGAACGCTCGAAGAGGTTTCGACCCAGAGCAGCCGTTACGGCTACAAGGTGCATTATGCTGTCAAGGCCAATTTCGACCGGAGAATCGTTTCCGAAATAGGGAAGTGGGGACTGGGCATAGATTGCGTGAGCGGCGGCGAGCTGGCTTTGGTGCGCGAATTGGGATTCGCGGCAGGCGACGTGGTGTATGCCGGCGTGGGCAAGAGCGACGAGGAGATACGCTATGCCATACGCGAGGGCATCTGCGCCTTCAACTGCGAGTCTCGGCAGGAGTTGCAGGTCATAGACGCTCTGGCTGCCGAAACCGGACTTCGCGCCCGCGTCGCTCTGAGGGTCAATCCCGACGTGGACCCGCATACGCACCGGCATATCTCGACCGGACACGCCGACAGCAAATTCGGCATCTCCTACAAGGAGATAGACCGCATACTTCCCGAACTGGCTTCATATAAGAATGTGGACGTAGTGGGACTTCACTTCCATGTCGGTTCGCAGATTTGCGACATGCGCATCTTCGAGTTTTTCTGCCGCCGCGTCAATACTCTTGTCGAGTGGTTCCGCGAGCATGGCTTGACCGACATCAGATACCTCAACATGGGCGGCGGACTCGGTATAAACTATGACAACCCCGAAGCGCAGCCCATACCCGATTTCGAGAGCTACTTCGCCGTTTTCGACAAGTTCCTGAATGTTCCGCAAGGGGCCGAAGTGCACTTCGAACTCGGACGTGCCATAGTGGGGCAGTGCTGCGAACTCGTTTCCCGCGTGCTGTTCAACAAGGTGAATGCCGCGGGAAACAATGTCGCGGTGGTAGATGCGAGCATGGCCGAGCTAATACGTCCCGCGCTGTACGGCGCTTTCCACTCTATCGAGAACCTCGATGCGCGTCAGGGCGATGCCGTTTTGCCGTATACTGTGGCGGGAACCGTCTGCGAGTCGTCGGACATTTTCGCACAGGGACGCGAACTGCCGCGACTGCACCGTTCGGACATGGTGTCGATAAAATCGGCCGGAGCATACGGCATGTCCATGGCCTCGCGCTATAATCTGCATGCGGCTCCACATTCCGTATATTACGGATAGAACGCACCGTTTCCCAGCCCCGCGTCTTCGCAGTGCGGCCTTTACGACTTTCATATAGCTTCGGCTGCTGGCATTTCGGCTCGGAGGACTATATGCCGATAGATGAGGAATGCAGCCGAAAAGAAAACCGGCCGGCTGGGGCGGAACGTGAAAATGAAACGGCTGCGGAAGTTCCCCTCCCGCAGCCGCATAAAACCGGCGATTGGCTCGAAAAAAAATGGAATCGTGCCTGCCGCTTTCCTACCATGTAACTTTTTCGTTCAGGATGTTTCCGTCCTGCGCATCCTCGGCAGTGAACGTTCCGCCCTTGTACTGTACGCACAGCATGACGAGAGGCGCGTCTCCATTGTTGCGCACGGAGCGTTTGCCTTCCGGAGCGACCCGGACCACCGTCCCCTCGGATACCGGAAAAATTTTGCCGTCTACCTGAAACTCGCCGTTTCCGGCAAGGAAGAAATACAGTTCCTCATGGTTCTTATGGGTGTGAAGGAATCCCGTTTCCGTACCAGCCGGAAACGATTGGAATGAAAACTCTCCGCCGGTGGCATTTACCGCCGCACCGCCGAATACCTTTCCGGGAATCTCGATTCCGGGGCCGAGCGACAGGACGTAGTCGCCTATCTCGTTTAGTTTGCCTACGCTTGCCGCACTGAAATTCTTTGCCGAAGCAATGCTTTTAATCTGTTTCATGACAATCGAATGTTTGTTTTATGAATTGTGACGCAAAGCTATTTCCTTTTCTTTGATTTAACAATAAGTTTCTTGAAAGTCAGATGGTTACCGCGAAGAAACTATTGCTGAAAATTAGCGTTTACCTAAATCGAATTCGTCGCGATTTTTTTTAGGTACTTTCGTCGGATTGGCTTACTTTTGTATCCGGATGCCGTTATATGTCCGTACTATATGAAAAACGCAAGAGAAGACGAACGTTTATTTCCGGAATGTCCCATACGCCACGTATTGTCGCGCATCGGCGACAAATGGTCGCTTCTGGTGCTTTATACGCTGCATGAAAGCCGTGACGCGATGCGTTTCAATGCCCTGCGCCGCGTCATTCCCGACATATCGCAAAAGATGCTTGCGAAGACATTGCGCACGCTGGAAGAGGACGGCCTGCTCCGAAGGGAAATCTACGCGGAGGTGCCGCCGCGCGTCGAGTATTCGCTGACCGGCAGGGCATTGTCTCTGATTCCGCATGTGGATGCGCTAATTCTCTGGGCAAAGGAGAATATGGCGGCGATATTGAAGGACCGGAACGGGAGTGCTTGATGCGAGCGGCGCTTTACATTAGCCGCATCGTTTCTTGTGCCGCAGTTTTCCGGCAATGCTGCGATTCACCTGCACATATATTGGCGCCGATATGGCCGATATGAATGCGCCATGCGTCATTTTGAATTGGCGTGAATGCAGCCTTTCGAATTTTCGAAAAATGATTCATAGGCGCTGCCGGATGCCGTTAAGGGCCTTTACCGTCAATATAAAACAAAATATCGGTTCGCCTTTTGGTGAACCGATACTTCGTTAAATTATTTTTTTTGCAAGCAGTTGGCCTCCTAATGCTCCTGTTGAATATGGCTCGGGGCCTTGCTGCCGTCGCGGCCTAAACGCACGCGAAAATATTCGCTGCCCCGTCTATTTGGCCTCGACGGAAAAGCTGAGGGCGAAATTGCCGGCGGAATAACCGCCCGTAAACGTATATATGAATCCGTCTGCTGTCTTCCGGTATATTTCCGAACCTTCGCCGGCCTTGGTGAATCCGGCCGGTATGAACTTGGCATAGTATGTCGTTGCTACGTCCTCGGCGCATTTGTAGTCGAAGAATGTCATGGTCTTCATGTCGCTGCCGAGTTCGCTGTAACGGCAGTTCTCGACTTCTCCGTCAAATACCGGAAATCCTTCGAGGAAAGGATACTTATCTACGAGCGAAGCCCAATTCTTGTCCGATGGACGATCCGTATCGCCGCCTCCCGAATTGTCTCCTGAACTCTCCTTACCGCAGCCGCATACAAGCATCATTGCGGCGAATGCGAATGCAAAAACGAAATTTTTCATGATTATTGAATTTTCCCGCAAATATAATACCCCCCCCCTGAAATATCCAAAAACAATTCCTGAAAAATACACCGATTGCCGAAATTCGAGCTCTTAGGCTCTTCTTTGTTTTTCGCACTCCTTCTTATTATAGAGGCTAATTTGCCGCTTCACCGGATGGATAACTGAATATCCCATGCCTGTCCCGGACTGATTCCAAAACAAAACCGGCCACAAAAAAGGCGATGGAATACCCATCGCCTTGCTTCTGAATTATTGAAAAATAGATGAATAAATCTACAAAAATAAGGTCTTAATACTCCTCTTCGTTGAAGAAGAAGTCGTCTTTGCTGGGGTAGTCGGGCCAGATGTCTTCTATGCTTTCGTAGATATCTCCTTCGTCTTCTATTTCTTCCAGATTTTCGATGACTTCGAGCGGGGCTCCGGAGCGGACCGCATAGTCTATCAGTTCTTCTTTGGTTGCCGGCCAAGGTGCGTCTTCGAGCTTCGAGGCCAGTTCGAGTGTCCAATACATAGCTTTAATATTTTAATGTTTCGAACCTGTTATCGAAAATTAACAAGGCGCAAAAATAAACAAAAAAATAAATAATCAAAATTTTTGCGGCCCTTTCCATAAAATTTCCTTTACGTCGTATGTCTTTACCAGCGTGCGACCCAGAACGTACAGCCAGTCCGACAGACGGTTGAGGTACTTTACGGCATTTCGGGCATTCGGCAAAAGGGGCAGGGCTTCAACTGCACGCCTTTCTGCGCGTCTGCACACCGTGCGGCAGACGTGGCATTGCGAGACCAGAGTATTGCCTCCCGCAATGGTGAAATTCGCTATTTTAGGAAGCTGTGCGCTCATCTCGTCGATTTGCCTTTCTAAAAGTTCGATGCTCTGCTGCGGGATGTCGGCTACTTTCGTCTGCGCACCTTCGCCTGCGGCCAGTGCGGCTTCGACGCTCATGAGTATTTGAAGTATGTCGCACAGCGGAGCGATGTGCGGCGAGTCGGGCGTGCGCTCCCGCAGCATGTCGCAAAGCAGGGCTGTGTGCGCGGACAATTCGTCCACCGTGCCGTAAGCCTCGACGCGCACGTCGTACTTGGGTACGCGTTGTCCGCCTATCAGTGCGGTGGTGCCGTCGTCGCCGGTTTTCGTGTATACTCCCATGCGTGTTTTACAGTTTGAAGTGTTGTTTGGGAAGTTTGTCGTGGTAGAACAGCAGCATGAATCCGCGGTTGTCCACGCTGGTATGCCTGTGCCGTTTGACCATTTGCCTGCACATGCGGTTGCGCGTGCGGCTGAAATTCGGATCGAGCAGGCAAATCGTGCTTTCGGTCTTCTCGGCCTTTTCGGCGAGAGCCTCGGTCGATTCCTGCGGGTAGTTTCTGGTTACCAGACACAGCGTTTGTCCGGTGAGGTCTATCCGGTCGCTCGGCTCGTCGGCTATGACATAGTTTTTATAGGCGCAGAAGTTCATCATGTTCTGCAATTGTCGTGCCCTGCGCTGCGAGACGCCGCGGGACATGAGCGCTTCGTAGAGCTCGGTGTCGCTGCCGGTGATGTATTTGCACATGAATACGTTGCGGATAAGTCCGTAGACGAACGGCGAGTGCACGCCGAAACCGCGGTAGTGCTTTATGTGCGTAAGGCTCTTCCCGTAGAGTAGCGCATGTGCGACACGGCGTTTTATGCCTTTGGGTTTTAACATGTTGCGTATCGTGTTATTTTTCGTATCCTTTCAATTCGCCTGCGAGGTAGCCTGTCGAGAACGCTATTTGCAGGTTGTATCCTCCGGTCGAGGCGTCGAGGTCGAGCACTTCGCCCGCCAGATAGAGCCCCTTCACCTTTTTCGATTCCATGCTCTGCGCATCCACCTCGTCGGTGCTCACGCCGCCTGCCGTCACTATCGCGTTTTCGAACGGACAGTAGTCGGAAATCGGGAGCTCGAAACTCTTCATAGCATGCGCGGCCGCGAGCAAATCGTCGTCGGTCAGACGGCTTACGTAACGTCTGGTTTCGATTCCGATGCTGCGGGCGATGACGGCCACCATAGGGCGCGGCAGCACCTTGCGGAGCAAATCGCCGAAAAACGCATCCTCGGGCAGCTGGGCAATCTCGCGTTTCAGTCGGTCGCAAATCTGCTGCTCGGTAAGGGCCGGTTTGATGTCTATAAGCATCTCGACTTTTCTTCCGTCGATGAGCGCGTCCACCGCCTGCCCGCTCATTCTTAGCGTCACGGCGCCCTCCACTCCTCTCGGCGAAATGCTCAGTTCGCCGAATTCCGTCGCGGCAGGCTCCCCGTCTATGACCAGCGTCGCGTTTATGTTTTTGAGGAACGTCTTTTCCAGCAGCTTTATGTCGGGGTGCGATGTTTTCAGCGGTACGAGCGCCGGCCGTACTTCGACTATGGTGTGCCCCAGCGCATTGGCCATGGCGTATCCGTCCCCCGTAGAGCCGGTAAGCGGATAGGAGGCTCCGCCGGTGGCGATTATGACGTTGCGGGCATCGACCTTGCGGCGGAATCCGCGTCGGTTCGTGTATTCCACTCCGTATACCTGTCCTCCGACGGTCAGAATCCTTTCTACCTTGGTGTGGAACCATATCTCCACGCCGTTGTCACGGCACCAGTATACCAGCGCGTCGGCGATGTCCCACGCATTTCCGCTCTTGGGAAACACTCGGTCGCCCTGCTCGACTGCCAGTTTAACACCCATTCGTTCGAAGAATCTGAATACGGCCTTGTTGTTGAAATTGCGCAGCGCAGGCCGGAAAAACTCTACGTCGCCGCGTATCTTTGCGAGGCACTCCTCCTCGGACCGCATGTTCGTTACGTTGCAGCGCCCCTTGCCCGATATGCGGACCTTGCGGCCGCCCTTCTCCATCTTTTCGATTAGCAGAACGCTGTATCCGTTCTTTGCGGCGCGGCCTGCGGCCATAAGCCCTGCGGCTCCTCCGCCGATGACCGCCACGTCGTAGATTTTCCGCTGTATATCGGTTTGCTCCATTCGCTTAAAGTTTTAACCAAGAGACAAAGATAGCAATAAATGCGTAAGGTCGGCCCGCGCGGCGCTTTATTTACGACATTATCGTGCATCTTCACGCATGTCGCGCTCTATAAATTATATGCGCAATCCGTATCCGGCAATCGTCCGGTCCGCTCTGCTCGGCAGGCGTTAAGGATATTGCTCGCGTCTATGACTGCTGACGTGCCGGAATCCAGCGGGCAGAGAAAAAGGATTGGGTGCGGCGCACTAATTGAAATCTTTTGCGTACCTTTGCAGCCTGAAAACAAAAACAGGCTTACGAGGAAAAATATGTTGTCGCGCAGATTGTTGAGGATAAAAGTCGTAAAATCGCTTTACGCGTACCGCCAGAACGGGGAGGGGCCTATTGCTCCGGCCGTGAAGAATCTCGAATTCAGTATAGACAAGTCCTACGATTTGTATTTCCAGATGCTGTGGCTCATCGTGGATGTGGCCCGTTATGCCCGAGGCCGTCAGGAGATTGCCCGCCGCAAGCAGCTGCCCACGCCCGAGGACCTGAATCCCAACACCAAGTTCGTAGACAATGCCTTGATTGCCAGAATAGAGACCGACGACAAGATTTGCGCCTACATGGAAACCCGTTCGCTTGGCTGGACGCAGTATCCGGGACTCATAAAACATCTGTACGGCCGGCTCGTGGAAAGCGACTTCTACAAGGAGTACATGAACTCCGGAACGCACGGTTTTCGCGAGGACGTGAAGTTGGTGCGCCAGTTCTACTGCGCTCCGCTTGTCGAAGATTGCGAGCTGTTAGAAGATGTGTTGGAGGAGCAGTCGCTCATGTGGAACGACGATTTGGGGTTCGCTCTGACTATGGTCGTGCGCACGCTCGAAGACTGCCGCGCCTCGCAGGAGGATATTCCCGTTTTGCCGAAGTTCAAGTATCCGCAGGAGGATGCAGCTTTCGCACGCGATTTGCTCGCATTCGCCATAGAGGATTTCGACGAGAACCTGAAACTCGTGGAACGCTTTACCGCCAACTGGGATGTGGAGCGCATCGCGTTTATAGACAACGTGATAATGTGCACGGCCATATCCGAAATGAAGCACTTCGACCAGATTCCGGTTCGCGTCACGCTGGACGAATATATCGAAATAGTCAAGTATTACAGTACCCCCGGCAGCAGTCTGTTCATAAACGGCATTCTCGACAAGATTAAAAACTATCTTGTTCAGGAGGGCATCGTCCGCAAGCAGGGACGCGGACTGCTCTAAGTCGATGAGACGTATTTTCCATATGGCAGTCGTAGCGCTTCTTGCTTTCGGCTGTGCATCCCGCAGTCAGAAACCGGCACCGGTGACGAATCGTGTAATCGAAATCGGCGCATTGTCCGGACGGGCGTCGTCGGATACGCTTCGTCTGGGTGTGCTGCATGCCGGCGAGACGGTGGTGCAGAACATGGATATTCTCAATGCGGGCGACGTTCCGGCTGTCGTGACGCGCACGGAGTGCGGTTGCGCATGCCTGAGCCTCGAACTGGACTATTCGCCGCTCGGACCGCAGGAGCGCCGGACAATGAAGCTGACTTTCGACACCGGCGGCCTTTACGGCACAGTGCTCCGCAGGGCTGATATTTACGTGGCCGGAGAGCCGAAACCCTACGGACTATGGATAGAGGCCGATGTGAGGTAGGCCTCGGTTCGGATTTTGCATGCGGCATTTCCCGGCACCCAGCGGCATGAATTCGGGCATGTACGTGCAATAAATGTTTTTTCGGGCGTCGAAGCATTGGCAGTGCGCGATTTATTTTGTATGTTTGTGCTGTGTATTTTTTTAATCAAGGGAAAATTTAACTTTACAAGATTATGAATTTAACTGCAATTATGTTTCAAGAGGCTGCCAAAGGCAGCGGCAGCTGGTCCATGATTATTATGATGGTGCTGATTTTCGTGGTGATGTGGTTCTTCATGATACGTCCCCAGCAGAAACAGCAGAAAGAGCTCGCCAAATTCCGCAACTCGCTGGCAAAGGGTCAGAAGATTATCACCGCCGGCGGAATCTACGGAACTGTTCGCGAAATCAAGGAGAACTCCGTGCTTATAGAGGTGGACGGCAACTGCACCCTGCGCGTGGACAAGAACATGATTATGCGCGATCCGTCGGATGCGGCTCGGCCGAACGCCAAGTAGGTCCCGGAAAGGATTTATCGGATTTTTAGGAAGATTTTCCGCACCTCGATGCGGAAAATCTTCTTTTTTGTGTTGTCATATGCTGCGGAATTGGTTAATTTTGCGCCGTCATGAAAACGAAGGAAGAACTCCGTGAAATAATAGATTTCATCGCCGATTATGCGACGTATCTGTTGGGTTCGGGCGTGCATACGTCCCGCGTGATTCGCAATTCGAGGCGGATAGGCTCGTCGCAGGGAGTGGACGTGCAGATGTCCACGTTTCAGAAAAGCATCATACTTACGGCGCGCGATGTCGAAGGCGGCGAATCGCTTACCAGTGTGGTGTCCATTCCGGCATTGCCGATAAGTTTCGAGCGTAATGCCGATTTGAGCGCTCTGAGCTGGGATGCCGCGGACACTCCGTTGTCGATGGAGGAGATTCGCGAACGGTACGAGGCGGCGAAGAACAAACCGCGCATAGATCCGATATTCGTGCTGCTGACCGTCGGACTGGCCAACGCTTCGTTCTGCCGGCTGTTCGGAGGGGACTGGATGTCGATGGGAATAGTCTTTACATCGACGATGGTCGGATTCGCTGTCAAGCAGCGCATGCAGGTGCACGGTGTGAATCATTTCCTGATTTTCGTCGTTTCGTCTTTCGTGGCCTCCCTGTGCGCCTCGGCGGCATTGTGCTTCGATTGTACGGCCCAGACAGCGCTGGCTACCAGCGTTTTGTTTCTCGTCCCGGGGGTTCCGCTCATAAACGGGGTGATAGATATAGTGGAAGGACATATTCTGATAGGGTTCAGCCGGCTCATAAACGCGCTGCTTTTAGTCGTGTGCATTGCGGCCGGACTTGCTGCGACCCTGCTTATGATTAAAGACAGTTTGTTGTGATAGTTGCGGATATTTTGCTCGACGGCTTTTTCGCTGCGATAGCCGCCATAGGATTCGGAGCCATATCCGATCCGCCGCTAAGGGCGTTCCCGCGTATAGCGGTTCTGGCTGCGGTGGGCCATGCCCTGCGTTTCTGCCTGATGAACTATTTTTCTATGGACATCGCCTCGGCGTCGTTTTGCGCCGGACTGGCAATCGGAAGCGGCAGCCTCTGGCTCGGCAAGAGCATACGTTGTCCGATGACTGTCCTGTATATACCGGCACTGCTTCCGATGGTCCCGGGCATTTATGCCTACAAGACCGTCTTCTCGTTAATCATG
>ERZ857629.2508-NODE-2508-length-17306-cov-6.639673_pt1 | contig 17306 bp, 14 predicted proteins | sample MGYA00519700_ERZ857629 | MGnify/ENA primary metagenome ERZ857629 (study PRJEB31778, sample SAMEA3449351) | human gut metagenome | biome: human gut; feature: human-associated habitat; material: faeces | place: United Kingdom | collected 2010/2012 ...
GTATCTTCATCGGCCATCGCAAGTACTTGCGATGGCCGATGAAGATACTTGCGTTGGCACTTGAAAGTACTTTCATTTTTGGGGGCAGTTTTCTTAAAAAAAATGCAAAGGAGATGCAGAACTATTTTTTATCTATGATTCTCCTAAAACGCACGATGGTATTCTCCCTCTAAAAAAAACGAATTTACTTCAAGATGGAAGCACCTTCGAGCAATGCGAGAGCCTTATTCTCATTCTCCTCCATGATTTCCCGTTCTCCTGGTGCCTTATCGTTAATGCCACAAAGGTGCAAGATGCCATGGATGATGACACGATGAAGTTCCTCGTCATAGGTCTTACCGAACTTTTCGGCATTGGTGCGCACCGTGTCGAGCGAAATCACGATATCGCCGTTGATGACATCGTCCTCATCATAGTCGAAAGTAATGACATCGGTGTAATAGTCATGACCTAAATACTCATTGTTGACTTCGAGAATCTTCTCATCGTCAACAAACATATAGCCCACTTCTCCTACTTTACGACCGTGGGATGCTGCCACCTTGCGAATCCAGGCATTGGTGTCGCGCTTCTTAATCTTTGGCATTTTCACGCCGTCTACATTGTATGTTATCATACTTCTTATGGAGTTAAGGAGTTAAGGAGTTAAAGGAGTTAAGACAACACCTTTTCGTTCCTATTCTCCATTTATATTATATACTATATTTTTTTTATTATCTTTTTAAGCTCTTGAATTCTTCACTCTTCGTTCTTCACTCTTCACTTCTTAGGCAGAAATTCATCCACTTCTCTTCCGAAGAATCTCAACTCCCTGACGAGCGTAGAACTGATGCTACTATAACGAGGATCGGAGAAAAGCAAGATGGTTTCTACACCACCCAACTGCCTATTGATGTCGGCCTGCTCGCGCTCGTATTCAAAATCCTTCACGCTCCGCACACCACGCACCAAGAACTGAGCACCCATACGATGAGCCAGGTCGATGGTGAGGTCGTCGTAGGCTACTACCTCCATGCGATAACCTTTCGAAGCATCTTGCTCATCTATCAGCTCTGTACACTCCTGAGGAAACACCTTCTTGATGCTCTCCACACGCTGAGAAATCTCTTCCGTGGCATGTTTGAGCTTACTCATCGCTACAGCTATCACCAATTTATCAAACATGGGGAGCGCACGCTCTGCTATATTTTGATGCCCGATTGTAAATGGGTCGAAAGTTCCCGTAAATATTCCAACTTTCATGAATTAAGTGAAGAGTGAAGAACGAAGAGTGAAGAATTCTCTTGTCCTTCTGATCATTTTTATCGTTTACTTTATATCTAAGTAAAGCCCAATAGAGAGAAGTTCATTATGCTAATGAATTCTTCACTCTTCACTCTTCGTTCTTCACTTAAAAAGTTCTTTACTCAAACAGGTCGCCCTGCATGATATTGCTACCATAGGGATTGCGCCCCAGATGGTCGTAAGCCAACTTGGTGGCCATACGTCCGCGCGAAGTACGCTTAATGAAACCCTCCATGATGAGGAACGGCTCATACACCTCCTCGACGGTTCCTGCATCCTCGCCAATAGCTGTGGCGATGGTTCCCACACCTACAGGGCCACCATGGAACTTGTCGATAATCGTGGTGAGAATCTTATTGTCTATCTCGTCTAATCCATACTGGTCGATATTGAGCGCCTTGAGAGATAGTTCTGCTATCTCATAGGTGATGGTACCGTTGCCTCGCACTTGGGCAAAGTCGCGTACTCGTCTGAGCAAAGAGTTGGCGATACGGGGTGTTCCGCGCGAGCGTCGTGAAATCTCCACAGCAGCAGTGTCCTCTATAGGTACCTTCAGCAGCATGGCGCTACGTTTGATAATCTTTTGCAGGGTCTTTGGGGCGTAATACTCCAAGTGCAGATTGATGCCAAAACGGGCACGCAAAGGAGCAGTAAGCAAACCGCTGCGAGTGGTGGCACCCACGAGGGTGAAGGGATTGAGGTCTATCTGAATGCTGCGAGCAGAAGGACCCTTGTCGATCATGATGTCTATGCGATAATCCTCCATCGCCGAATAGAGATACTCTTCGACCACAGGTGAGAGACGATGTATCTCGTCGATGAAAAGCACATCATTGGGCTCCAAAGATGTAAGGATGCCTGCCAGGTCACCAGGCTTGTCGAGCACAGGCCCTGACGTAATCTTGAAGCCCACCCCTAACTCGTTGGCTATAATATTGCTCAGTGTGGTCTTTCCCAGTCCTGGAGGACCATGCAAGAGCGTATGGTCGAGCGGTTCGCCACGATACTTAGCAGCCTCGACAAAAACCTGCAGATTGTCCACCACACCATCCTGTCCGCTGAAGTCAGAGAACCTTAATGGTCGTAGGGCTTTCTCAAATTCTTTTTCGGCTGGCGATACCGACTCATTTCTTATATCAAAATCTTCGTTCATTCCATTATTGATTATACCGTGTGCAAAGTTACACAATTGTATCTGAATAAAAAAGAATTCATGGAAAAAACATTAAAAAAGAAATGGGGAATACTACTATAGAAAACAGGAGAGGAACAGCACTGCGCTTAAGGGAGCCTTCCTTAAATAATACGAATAGAACAAGATAAATACTTACTCCTTTTGCTACGAAAAAACTGGAAATATTTGCATAGAATAAATATAATGACTACTTTTGCAATCGTATTCGGAAACAAAACATATATAAGAGAGAGCAGAAATTGATTCTAAAAAATATATAGGTTATGTTACATTTATTGCAAGCGATCAGCCGTGTGCTGGCCAACTACACTTCTATCTTTGTCATAGGAGTAGCTGTATTTACATTCTTCTTTCCCCATACCTTCGACTGGGTACGCGGAATCACTCAGACCGTCATTCTCGGCATCATCATGCTCACCATGGGTCTGACTCTTTCTACCAACGACTTCAAAATCTTGGCACAAAGACCTCTCGATGTCTTCATAGGAGCCTGCGCACAGTTTATCATCATGCCAGGCGTGGCATACCTTTTAGTCCACGTATGGCACCTCGACCCCGCCCTTGCGCTCGGCATATTGCTCGTGGGTTGCTGTCCTGGTGGCGTGTCGAGCAATATCATGAGTTTTCTCTGCCATGGTGATGTGGCTTTCTCGGTGGGCATGACTTGTGCCTCTACCATCCTCGCTCCTGTCATGACACCACTGCTGATGAAGATAACAGCAGGAGAGATTATCCATGTCGATGCAGTGGGAATGTTCATCAATATCCTCATCGTTACGATTATTCCTGTAGCTATCGGCTGCGCCCTCAACTATATTTATGGCAAGAAGGATTGCTTCCCTACTATTCAGAGCCTGATGCCAGGCATCAGCGTAACCTGTCTGGCAATCATCGTGGGAGGTGTCATCTCTACCGTTCACGACGACCTCGTAGCTCGCGGACTGATGCTCTTCCTTTGGACCTTTGCCGTCGTCTTCTGCCACAACACCCTGGGCTATTGCTTGGGATGGCTGGCTGGTAAGCTGGCAGGCTTCAACACAGCCAAGAAGCGCACCATCAGCATCGAAGTGGGCATGCAGAACGCTGGTCTTGCCACTGTGCTGGCTGGCAACTTCTTTGCCACACAGCCCCTTGCCGTACTGCCTTGCGCCATCAGCTGTGCATGGCACAGTATTTCGGGCACTATCCTGGCTGGCATCTATCTGAAATGGGATAAGATGCACGGAAAAGGTTAATAACTGAACTATCCAATAAACACCCCATAAAAAAAATCGGCTCTTTCCTCATCTTTGTGAAGAAAGAGCCGATTTCATATCTGCTATTTGCCATGCGTAAGCAACTGCACGGCACGCATCACAATCTCGTTGGTTTCGTTCCATACCTGGAAATATTGACTCATATCCCAAATATCGCGCGCTACAAGGGCTTTCAACTGTATAGACAGGTATTTCCTCGTCTGAGCCAATTCGGCAGCGTCACGAGGCTCTATTTTCTCTTTCTTGCCTTCGGCGATGATTTCATCCACCAACGACTGTGGCACCTCATAGTGGGCAAGGAACTTCTGGAAATCGGTGAACTGAGCCTTCAACTCCTTGCGATGAGAGTCAATAAATTTCAAGCTATGGGTGATAACGATGCTCTTGGCTGTGAGCAAGCGGTGCATCTTGGTGTACTTGGTGGTGTCGAGAGGCACAAAATAATCGGGCATGATGCCACCGCCGCCATAAACCACACGATGCTTGCGCAGGGTGTAATACTTGAGGGAGTCGGACAGATGAATGCTGTCTTGATTGGTAAACTCACCATGCTTGTAACGCTTATCGAGGTCGAGTGCATAGTCTTCGCGGTCGCCCTTCTTATAGGGTTTCTGGATGCAACGACCACTGGGCGTATAGTAATGAGCTATGGTGAGACGTATCTCGCTTCCATCCTCAAAGGTAAGCGGACGCTGTACCAATCCTTTGCCAAAGGTACGACGACCTACGACCACTCCGCGATCTTGGTCTTGTATGGCTCCAGAGACTATCTCGGCTGCCGAAGCGGAGAACTCATTGGTGAGAACCACGATCTTGCCCTTGCGCCAACGACCATTGGCCTGGGCGCGATACTCTTGGCGAGGTGTGGCACGACCATGGGTATAGACGATAAGGTCGCCCTTCTCCAAGAACTCATTGGCTATCTGGGCTGCTGTCTGAAGATAACCTCCGCCATTGTCTTGAAGGTCGAAGATGAGGTCTCTCATGCCTTTCTTCTTGAGAGAGTCCATCGCCTCAGAAACCTCCTTATGACTCGTCATTCCGAAACTGCCTAAGCGAATGTAGCCAATGCCTGGACGAATCATATAGGCAGCATCCATCGTGGTGACAGGTATCTTGTCGCGCTTCACCTTAAAAGTAAGCTTATCCTTGATGCCACGTCTAACGATGGTGAGGTTTACTATGGTTCCCTTAGGGCCACGAAGACGCTTCATGATGTCGTCCTTGCTCATCTTAACACCTGCTATGGCTGTATCGTTGACTGCCACGATGCGGTCGCCTGCAATGATGCCTACCTTCTCAGAAGGACCATTGACAACAGGCTGAATGACGAGGAGCGTATCATCGACCATGTTAAACTGCACACCGATGCCATCGAAGGAGCCATTGAGTGACTCATTCATCGACTGCGTCTCCTTGGCTGTGGTGTAAGAGGAATGGGGGTCGAGTTTCTCTAACATGCCTCGTATGGCATCCTCTACCAACTTATTCTCATCGACACTATCTACATAGAGATTGGTAATGGCTATCTCTGCCCTTCCCAACTTCTCTATCGGGCTATTCTTGCCCATACGGATGCGCATCTGAGCATCGACAGTTTCTGCTGCCAACAACGCCAGTATCGCAAATATCAATATTTTCTTCATTTCTTAAAACTTAAGCTTATGAGAGAAGCCTTCAAGAGTTATCTGCTATCTGTTCCACTTCTCTACATCAAGAAGCCAACTGTTAACAGCGCTTTTTCGATGATTCCACCATTTCGATGATTTCACATTTCCATGCTTTCCGTTTCAATGATTTCCACAAAAGCACTTGAACTCTTCACTCTTCGTTATTTACTCTTCACTTAACAACTCTTCCTCAGGAATGTCTTCCTCAATAACCAGATTGTCGATGATGAAGTTCTGACGCTCCATAGTATTCTTACCCATATAATACTCCAAGAGTTTCTGTACTTGGTCGGTTTTGTGCAGAGTGACTTGCTCCAGTCGCATATCAGGACCGATGAAATGGGCAAACTCTTCGGGAGAGATTTCGCCAAGACCTTTGAATCGGGTGATTTCAGGGTCAGGACCTAAGGCACGGATAGCCTGCTGACGCTCCTCATCACTATAGCAATACTGTGTGATAAAGTCGTTTTTCTTCTCCTTGGGTCCCAACTTGCCATCAGCATCGGCTATAGTCTGCTTGTTCTTTATCTTGGTGCGCTTGTTGCGAACACGGAACAGGGGCGTCTGTAGCACATAGACATGGCCCTTCTTGATAAGGTCGGGGAAGAATTGCAAGAAGAAGGTAATGATGAGCAGACGGATGTGCATACCATCGACATCGGCATCGGTAGCCACAATGACTTTGTTGTAACGCAAGGAGTCAAGGCCATCCTCGATGTCGAGAGCTGCCTGCAAGAGGTTGAATTCCTCGTTCTCGTACACCACCTTCTTGGTAAGACCATAGCTGTTGAGCGGTTTACCACGCAGGGAGAATACGGCCTGGGTGTTCACATCGCGACTCTTGGTGATGCTTCCGCTGGCTGAATCACCCTCGGTAATAAAGATAGAGCTTTCCTCCTTACGCTCGTTCTTGGCATCGCTGAAGTGGATACGGCAGTCGCGCAACTTGCGGTTATGGAGGTTGGCTTTCTTGGCACGCTCACGCGCCAACTTGGTAACGCCAGCCATGGCCTTGCGCTCGCGCTCGCTCTCCTTGATTTTATTCTCCAATATCTCTGCCACATCCTTGTGAATGTGCAGATAGTTGTCTACTTCTTTCTTGAGGAAATCGCCCACATACTTGTTGATAGTATCTCCTCCGTTGGGAGTCATCGTTGTGCTACCCAACTTAATCTTCGTCTGACTCTCGAAGACTGGCTCCTCCACGTTGATGGCAATGGCTGCCACCAGTCCGTTGCGTATGTCGCCATACTCATACTTGCCGAAGAACTCCTTGATGGTCTTGGCGATGTGCTCCTTGAAGGCACTCTGATGAGTTCCACCCTGAGTGGTATGCTGACCATTGACAAAGGAATAATACTCCTCGCCATACTGGTTGGTATGGGTAAAAGCCACCTCGATGTCTTCGCCCTTCATGTGGATGATGTCATAGAGGCCTTCGTTGGTCATATTGTCGGTAAGGAGATCTTGCAAACCATGACGACTGAGAATGCGACGGCCATTGTGCATGATGGTAAGACCCGTGTTGAGATAGGTATAGTTGCGAAGCATGGTCTCCACAATGTCATCGTGGAAACTATAGTTCTTAAAGAGTGTGTTATCTGGCTCAAAGAAGATAAAAGTACCATTCTCGTCCTCCGTCTTACTGGTCTTATCGCTCTGCAGAATACCACGCTCAAAGACCAGATGACGCACCTTGCCGTCACGGTAAGATTTCACTTCAAAATGAGAGCTCAAGGCATTGACAGCCTTAACACCCACACCATTCAGACCTACACTCTTCTTAAAGGCCTTACTATCATATTTACCACCTGTATTGAGTACACTGACTGCCTCGACAAGCTTGCCTTGCGGGATGCCGCGTCCATAGTCGCGCACACTGACAAGAAGATTGTCCTCAATATCTATCTCGAGGCGTGCTCCGGCACCCATCTTAAACTCATCGATGGAGTTGTCGACCACCTCCTTCAGGAGCACATAGATACCATCTTCGGGCAAATTGCCATCGCCCAAACGACCGATATACATACCCGGACGGGTACGCACATGCTCCATATCACTCAGATGGCGTATATTATCATCTGTATATTGTACCGTTTTATTGTTTTCCTCTGCCATATTTTCCTCCTATATTTTTTTCAAGATTGTTATGTTGTTAAACGCTCAGGACGCAATGGCTCTGAGAGTCGTCATGTGTGGAAGCTTCCAGTAAAAAAGAGGAAGTTTCCACTATATTTTCCTTTACTTGATAATCTTCTTGTAACAGTTGCGACGCTTATGTAAGATGGGGTTCAGAACACCCCATTGTCCTTGCACACCTGTATTACTCTCCATCTCTACCTGAGTTTCGCCCCACTCGATACCATAAGCTTGATAACGGGGAATGAGGTCGGCAAAGAGAAGTGCGTTGGCACCCTTGGCACGGTACTCGGGAAGGATGCCTACGAGCAACAGATCGGCTATCTTGGTCTTGTGCATCTTGATAACGCGAAGCAAGTGCCACCAACCAAAGGGGAACAGTCTGCCACGACGACACTTCTGCAGAGCCTTTGCCAATGAAGGTATGGTGATGCCGATGCCCACCATCTTGTGCTCGGCCTCGCTCCAGTCCTCGATGCAGGTAATGAGATTGAAGTCGAGGAAACTCAGATAAGAATGAATCAACTGGTCTATCTGCTTCTGCGAGAGCTCGGAGTAGCCATAGAGGTCTTTGTAAGTGGCATTGATCAGTTCGAAAATCTTCTGACCATAACCGCCCTGGAAAACATCTTTCTTGGTAAGCTTGCGCACATGCAGATTGTATCTTTTCTCTATCATGGCAGCAATCTTGGCGTATTTCTCGGGCACGGCATCAGGCACGATGAGCTTGTACTCTACGTACTTGTTGTCGACCTCATAACCTCCAAGAGCTTCTATGTGCTCGGGATAATAAGGATAGTTGTAGATGGTGGGCATGGTACCCAACTGGTCGAAGCCCCAGGTAAGCATGCCTTCAGGATCCATATCGGTAAATCCAAGTGGACCTACCATATCCTCCATACCCTTCGACTTGCCATAGTCTTCTACAGCCTGCAAAAGTGCCTTGGACACTTCACGGTCATCAATGAAGTCTATCCAGCCAAAGCGCACCGTCTTGCTGTTCCAACGCTCGTTGGCCTTATGGTTGATGATGGCAGCGACACGTCCCGCCAACTTGCCGTCCTTATAGGCAAGGAAGTATTGGGACTCACAAAACTCAAAGGCTGCATTGCGATCCTTGCAGAGAGTATTCATTTCGTCGCAGAACAAGTTGGGCACATCGTACTCGTTGCCCTTGTATAGGTCGTAATGGAAGTCGATGAACGTCTTCAAATCCTTCTTGTTTTCGACCTTTCGAATCTCTATTAATGACATGATTTCAAACTTAGTTTGTTACTTTAAAGTATGCAAAAATAGCAATATTTGGGCAAACAGCCAAATATTGCTATTTTTTTTGCAGTTTTTTATGAGGATTACAAGCCTCCTATAGATTTATGATGCTTTTTTAGCATCGGCTTTATCACTCCTACTTGATGAGATGTGCCTTTATCCACTCCATCTGACCATAGTTGGTTTCGAAGGTTGTCCAATGCTCATTGATAGGTGTCAACAGACTCTTCTTAGGGCATTTCAGCGTATTCCATACGGCATAGCTGGTAGTAGGAGGACAAGTAACATCATTGTATCCCCACGTAAGATAGGTGGGAACTGTAACTTTGCGGGCAAAGTTCACCACATCATAATAAGCCATCGTGTTGAGACAATCCTTATTTTTCAGCACCTCATAACATTTGGTGAAATGAGGATATCCTCCTGTTCGGCCTTTCTCAGCATAGGCTGCCATATCGCTGAGCGCAGGATGATTGGCCACACATAGGGTTACACGCTTGTCTAAACCTGCTGCAATAATAGCCAAAGCGCCGCCCTGACTACCGCCCTGCACAGCTACATTCTTGCCATCCCACTCTGGAAGAGAGGTCAAGAAATCAATACAGCGCACCAATCCCTGATATACATGGCGCATATAGTAGCGGTTTTTGTCTTCCAAACCCATAGAAAGATAACCGCAGTTAGACTCATTGAATCCCTTACTTATCTCATTGAAAGTTTCGGCTGGAATACGTGGGTCGAGGCCATGAATCTCTATCTCAAAGCGGATAAAGCCATTCTCGGCATAATACTTATTGCGCATGGGGTCTTTGATGGTCTTAATGCCGGCTCCGGGAGGGGTGAGAACCACAGGATGGCTGCCCTGCTTGGCATTCTTGGGATAGAAGAGATAGCCATACATCGCATGTCCCTTCTTGTCTATCTGAAGTTTGATGAGATAGCAATCTATCTTGTCTGTACAATACTCTTTGACAAGTTCTTTGGTGTAACTCATCGGAACACTCTTTAGCTCTTCCTTTGCCTGCTGCCAGAAGGCATCAAAGTCTTTGGGCTCTTGAGTATAAGGCTGAATCTTGTCTACAGAGAATCCCACCTTAATATGGTGCTGATAGGTCTTGCCATCAAGTTTATAAAACAATCTCAAATCACGGAAGCCCGGAGTTTTACGGGTTCCCATATTCACGATGGCACGACCATTCTTCAGTTTAAAACTGCCTTGTTTATCAGACTTCAGCATGTCGTCGCCTATTTCATAGTTTACCACCCCGTCACGAGGTATGCCATACTTATAGAAGCTTACTTCCACCTTTGCCTGTTCGCCAGTCTTATAGAGCCAGTCGGCATGATCGGGAACAGTAAGCCAAAGATAATCACTCTTGTACGGATAATTCTCGGCCTTTACACTTGATACGCTCAGCATGTTTATAGCCAAGAAAAACAGGAGCGTAAGATAGATTGTTTTTAATTTGTTCATAGCGTGATAGCTTTTGGAATATTTTAGATTGTTGTTTGATTGCTTTTGTGATGAGTACACAAAGTGATAAAGCGTATAATCTCTCTTCTGATGTGACTGCATCTTAATATGCATCTTAACTTGTATCTTGCAAAATTAAGAAAATTATTGTTTACCTCCAAACATTTAAGTAGAAATCAACAGTTGTGGTCTTGTTTCTCTCTGTATAACTGCCTATCAAAGCTTACCCCAGCTTACTCGTTATCAACAGCACATGACTATCGTCCGACAAAGTGGTGGCAAAGATATATGTATCACCACCATCTTTTAGTTTCAAACGCTTGCGAAGCTCTGCCACAGAGAGGGGAAAGTTACGAATAGCTATATTGGCCTTCGTAATGCCTTGCAAATGACGTTTAAGCTCTTTCTTATTGAGAGAGGAAACAGACTGGATGCGGAAAGCACGACCAGGAAATTCATTTATCGCCAACTGGCTCACGTAGAGATGACTGTTCCGGGAAAGCATATTGATGCCATATCGCTCGGACAGAACTCCGAAACATCCAGCTTTCATCAACGAGGAATTGGGCTCATAGAGGTAGGGAGTTGTCTCTAAATCGGCAGAAGCAACCTTGGATTCCGATGATGCCATAGCAGCCTCGTCGAAGACGAAAGACTGAGCATCATTGACACAATAAATGCGAAGATGATTGCTATCATGAGATGATGGGCTTGAAAGAGATGCGCTATTTTGCCCTATTTCTTTCGCTGAGAGCACTAACAGGAGCTCTTTACATTCGTTACCCACAGAAACGATATGAACCTCTCTCACGCAGCTTAATTCGCTCACAGCACGATGCCAGTCGAGCATCGGGGATAGTTTGATGATGACAAAGTCTGATTTGCTAAGTAGCTCGTCCTGCAACTGAGTCACATCAGGGGTGCAGTCTTGAAGGCTTACAACCTTGTTACCTGCATCGTCGCGACGTGCAGGGTCAAGATAGACTACCCGAAGTCGAGAATGTTGCGGAATCGCATGAAGCACCTCAACGCCATCCCCATTCTTCACGGTGACATACTTTAAGCCCAATCGCTCAAAATTCTCATGAGCCGCCTCACAAAGATGCTTCTGTCGTTCTACATACATCGACTTCACACTCAGTCGAGCAGCGATGTAAGAGAAGTCGACTCCAAATCCTCCTGTCAAGTCGATAAACTCAATTTCTGCTAAAGATTCTCCTGCGCAAACATTCTCTTTTGTTTCGTTAACATTACAAGTAGTTTCTGTTAATATCTGTTGCTTTTCACAAGTGCCTTCATTTTGAGCGAATTCTGAATCAACTGTACTCTTGGTCGCAAATTCGCAAATTTTAGCATCAACGCCCTGAGGCATGGTTTCTCCTTGAGAAGAAGAAAGAGAAGAAATTCCTAACAGACGTGCCACTAATTCGGCTTTATAGAGCGCAGTCTGCTCTGACGAACATTGCTCCATCGAGATGTGAGGCGGATAAATGATGCCGTCGATGCTGGCCCAGCGAGGCAACTTGATACGAGCCATCTGTCGACCACGTATCTGGTCGAGAGCAAAAGGCATATTGACCTCAGGATTCTTGCTTCCGAGGAAAGCCAACTTGCGGACGTCGTCGTCCTGATGATGGTGAATAAAGTCTTGAGTAGCTTGGTTCATCGTTGTCATCTCCCTTTATCTTGTCTATGACGATGCATTTATCCGACTACCAGCGAGAATTGCAGCCCTAAAGCATTTGCTATTCTCAAGAAAGTAGAGAGTTGCATATCTGTTTGGCCCTTTTCCAGAGCAGAGACATACTCTCTCTTCTTGCCGATTTTCTCAGCAAGAGCCTTCTGCGTCATCTTCTGTTTCTTACGCTCGTCTTTTAACAACTCTGCATAATACCAAGCCTTGGCCCTGGCATCAAAATCCTTGCGAGCCTCGCTATTAGGCTCGCCATATTTTTCCTGCAGAACATCATCAAATGTTCTCAACTTAGACAGTTTTTCTTCATTAAACTTCAACATATCTCTAACCCTCCAAATATTTCTTTAATAATCTTTCTGCCAACTTAATCTCTGCTTTATATTGTTTTGTTCCTTTCTTGACAAAGGAATTCAATAATATAACTCGCTTGCTCTGTATAAAACTATAATTATCTATAGCAAATAAAACTGTTCTATATTCATCAGAGCTAATGGAAACACGAAGTTCATAAAAGTCAGTATTCTCTAAATGTTTTACGAACTTTTTATTAACCACATACTGGGTCTTTATGAGCCGCAGCCCATAATCAAACTTATCCTGTATTTTAGAATCCAGCCCACTATAAAAGGCATCAAATTCCTCAGAATAAATCACCTGTCGTATATTCTCTTCTTCCATGCCGCAAAAGTAAGAAAAATATTAATTGCATCCAAATATTCTGGAAGAAATTTATTACTTTTTCATTTTTCTTTCGAAAAGGGTATTACACTATAAGTTTTAAGGTCGCGAATTGCGACCTTAATCCATCAAGCTAATTCTGAAGGTACAAAGCGATAAGACTCCCGTTATTGACATGTTGTTTTTTGAAATAGAATTAGCACAAAACCCTTCACCCTTCATCTATCGTTTGGAATCCCCAGTGTTTATCGGGGTTTCAGGGATTGAAGGGGACAAAATCACCCTTCATCACCCTTCATATGGTCATAATAGACGCCCCGAACCGGTCATAATAGATGCCTCGGACTGGTCATAATAGAAGACAAATAATGGCCTTAAATAGAAGCATGGACCAAACTCTGTCTATCAGTCGAAATCTGAAAATAGCAAAAACATGAAGGGTGATGAAGGGTTAAAATTAGCCTTTCTGTCTCGGAACCCCTGTGTTTATCGGCATTCCGCGCGAACAGATGAAGGGTGAAGGGTTTTTGCGTATTCCATTTTAAAAAAAACCGATAATGATAAAAGTGCTTAGTTATGGCACAAAAGTGCCCTGCGCAGGGCACTTTTGTGCCCTTCCTGAAGCAATTATACAGAAAGGGAAAGTAAGGACACATTATCTCAAATTTTAACGAACTAATGATATATGATACTTTCATCATATAAAACGAATATATTTCTATCTCTGAGGCATGGACGCTCAGCGACAACCAATTGAAGTTGCTGATCAAAAGAACTGCCAAAAGCATGACAGAAGGTACTGCAAGTGTACCTATTGTACTATTGATGCGCTCTATGTAGATGTAATAGGTAAATCTCTCTATGATGAACCTCGGCAATACTATATTTATTCTTGAAGCTTATAGAAATGAAAAAGGGGCACGATCATTCGTGCCCCGATGAAAGATTCTGTTTGTAAGCCTTTAGACTAAATTTACTTATTTCCAAGTATATTCATAAATTTCAGACTCTCCGTCATTGTAACCCCTACTATAATCGCCATGATATGTAGCAGTCACTTTTGCCAAATATCCTTCTTTGTCTAACTCGTAAGAAAAAGAGACTTCGGCATTATTATCCATCTTAATTTTTTCTGGTAGCTGATTGACATGTAATCCAAACAATCTTGGTTGCGCAATAGCCAAATAATAAAAAGGATTACCGCTCACTTCGTCAACTATATAAGGATTATAACCCTTACAAGTCTTTCCACTATAAATGAATTCTTCATTAGTAGCTTGCGAAATATAATTATTATCCCACGAAATATCACCTACATAATCATAACCGCAATCGTAAGATGATAATCTTGAGTTATCATATGTAAAGGTCAAAGTTTGATTCAAACTATGCCAAAATCCAGATCTTACTAAGCCATCAACAATACGAAGTTCGTAGTCTTCTCCTTGATTGTTTAAAACTTTAACACTGGTATTATTGTCCGACCAAACATAAGAAGAGTTATAACCAATATATCCATCACTCTTTTTTACAGTTAGCAAACGTCCTTGGTTGTCGTAATTAAAGATAGTGGTTTCTCCATCGTTGACTACTTTTACCAATTTTTTCTCATTAGACGATGAATTCGTGTTTTCATCATCATCGCTGCTACAGCCGCAAAAAACTAAGCTCAAAACAATTGAGGCACAAAACAATGTTACTTTTTTAATTGTATTCATAATTTTTCAAACTCGTTTGTCACCCACAAACAAGGAATTAAATTAAACGGAAAAGCGTGGGATCTCCTCGTTACCCGTCCCACGAATCGAGGCCTTCGCATTGCCCAATGTAGTTGAACGAGCAACGTCGAAGCCCACGCCGATATGTATACAATTCTCCCTATACCAATACTTGGCATATTGCAAGATGCAATACACCCATACCAGTAAAGGGATGTGATTATTACACATCCCGAGGGCATCTACCGTTGCAATGCTCAAGACTACATTTGAAAGTTGCGAAGTTTCGATTCGTCAAGAACAAAGCGTCAAGTAAACGCCTTTATATTATGTCGTGACACCACTATATCCCACTTACCTTGTTCTCCCCATCTCGGCATGAGAAAGAGCCTCACAGAGCCTCTAAATGCCTCGACACGGCGTGAGCGAGAGTGGTATCGGTTGCAAAGATAATGAAAATAATGATTACTTACATGTTTTCCGTGGATTATTTTCGGTTAGAACTGAAAAATGATGATGTTTGGGAGCACAGTAGCTATTAATAAGAAGCCAAGAGGGCCGCAACAGATTCTGTTGCAGTCCTCTTGTCGCTTTATAACAAAGGAGTCATATACAGAGGAAGATACGTGATACCATCCTCTACTTTCAAGTCCTTATCATGAAGCACGTATGGCGTAGCCAATTGCTTGCCATACTTCTTAATGCACTTCTTTAGCGATGTAATCGTATAGTTGGAACCCGATTTCACCTCTATAGGCGATATATTATGACGACTCGTTATCGTAGGCTTGGCAATCAAGAAATCTATCTCCATACGTTCATCCGCTTCTTTCGCAGAATACTTGCTAAAGAAATAGAGTTTATGACCTGCCGCCCTCAGCATCTGAGCCACGATATTCTCTACCAACATACCTTCATTCACCTCCAATTTATCAAACATCAGCTTTTGATAGAGTTCGCTCGTCACAATGCCACGCTCATCAAAAGCATGGCAAATCAGCAACCCCGTATCACCCATATAACATTTCAAGGTAGTACGCTCCTCGTTCAACTTCAAGCCGATACTAGGCTCCGTGGAATTATAACAACAATTGATTATCTTTGCATCAGAAAGCCAGAAGAACGCCTCGGAATAATCTCGCATACGAGCATGCGACTGCAGGTCAGCCAAGCGGAACTTCTTCTCATGCTTCTGCAGCTGCCCTGGCAATTCCTCAAAGATAGCAGCCACCTTGGTCTCCTGGTTATCTGCATACTTGCGGATATCATTGCGATAAATGCCCAAGATGTCACGCTTACGCTCATCTACCTTGTCAAAATCTCGTGTATCGACATAAGTTTGCACTGCCTGAGGCATACCTCCCACGATCATATACTGACGGAAATAGTCCAATGCCTTACGATGGAAAGCCTCCATGGGCTTTCTTTTCTCAAATTGCATCTTGATAAATGGCATCATCATTTCATCCCCCATTGCCCAAAGAAACTCCTCAAAATCCATAGGATACATTTCTATGGCATGCTCTTCGGATGGCAACATAATATCCTTCACATTCTTTTTAATGGATATGAGCGAACCAGTCTCTATATAGTCAAACCTATGGTCAGCCACCAAGTGCTTGATGGCTGATCTAGCACGTGGACAAAACTGTATCTCATCAAAGATAATAAGCGAAGAAGCTCCATCCGTTGGATTCTTGCGAGGAATTAATTTCTTCTTTCCATACAATTCCAAACTTGTGAAAAGCATATCCAAGTCATCCAAATAGAGGTCGAAGAACTCTATTACCTTAGGATTGACACGGCTAAAATCAATGAGGAGATAAGAGTCATATTCGTTTTTGGCAAATTCCTCCACGATATAACTCTTTCCTATTCGTCGTGCGCCCTCTATCAAAAGAGCCACCTCGCCATGCCTATTATGCTTCCAGTCAAGCAGTTGCTGATATATCTTTCTCTTCATAAGGTTTCATTTTACACGTTTCTGAGAATTTTATAACCTCGATTTTACACGTTTCTGAGGTTTTTCAGCGTGCAAATTTACACCTTTCTTAGATTTTTGCAAGAAAACATAGATAAATATTTCATTATTTAACCTTTAGAAACATCACTTAAATAAGTTCTCGCCAACTGGCAAATTTTATTTTCCTAACTGGGAAAAAATATTTCTCTAACTGGAAAAAAAGAAAAGGTAGGTGAAAACCGAATGGTTATTTACCTACCTTTATTATATTGTCTTTCGCATCACACGGATGCGGAAGCATTAATCAGCCAACTTTGCCTTCAGGAACTCACGGTTCAAGCGGGCGATGTTGGCGATAGACTCGTTCTTAGGACAAACAGCCTCGCAAGCACGAGTGTTTGTACAGTTACCGAATCCGAGCTCATCCATACGTGCAATCATCTTCTTAGCACGGGCAGCAGCCTCTACACGACCCTGTGGGAGAAGTGCCAACTGGCTAACCTTTGAGCTGACGAAGAGCATAGCAGAACCATTCTTACATGCAGCAACACAAGCACCGCAACCGATACATGTAGCGCAATCCATTGCCTCGTCTGCATTCTCCTTAGGAATCAGGATAGCATTGGCATCCTGAGCCTGACCTGTACGAATGCTGGTGTAACCACCTGCCTGGATAATCTTGTCGAATGCTGAACGGTCTACCATACAGTCCTTGATGATAGGGAAACCTGCAGAACGCCAAGGCTCAACGGTGATAACATCGCCATCGTTGAAACGACGCATGTAGAGCTGACATGTTGTAGCACCGCGCTCTGTCTTACCATGAGGTGTACCATTAATATAGAGAGAGCACATACCGCAAATACCCTCGCGGCAGTCGTGGTCGAAGACGAAAGGCTCCTGACCTGCCTCGATGAGCTCCTCGTTCAAGATGTCGAGCATCTCGAGGAATGAGGTATCATCT
>ERZ857629.2509-NODE-2509-length-17304-cov-99.183141_pt1 | contig 17304 bp, 12 predicted proteins | sample MGYA00519700_ERZ857629 | MGnify/ENA primary metagenome ERZ857629 (study PRJEB31778, sample SAMEA3449351) | human gut metagenome | biome: human gut; feature: human-associated habitat; material: faeces | place: United Kingdom | collected 2010/2012 ...
GGTATAAGGTCAATGATTCGATTCGTTCCATCAGATTCATCCTTCGTATCAAACAAGACCTCTTTCCCTTCATTTGTGAGGTGCTTTGTCTTAAGTTGCTGGAACTTCAGGCCGCTCCCTTCACGCGACAGAACATAGGTATAGTTGTTGATGCCCAATATGCTCCTCACGTTTTCACTCTTGGAATTCATCAAGCGCTCTTTTATCCCGGAAAGGATAAAATCCGGTATAACGACACTGCTCGGCTCGACATCTTCCAGGCATACCCCCACGATTCCTGTCCCAAAATACTTGAGCAATTCTTTATAGATGGTATTTAACCGTTCATTATCATTGACCTCGGACTCCAAACCGACGTTATACTTATCCTCCGGAAAGACGATTTTCAATGTATTGAGAAACCAGTTGTAAACTGAGGTTATATCGCTCAAGCAACTTACATTCTCGGCGACTTTACGCACTATCAGTTCCCTCAAAAACAATTGGTTATCCGGAGTTCCCTTTGCTGTGAAACGGATAAACTGCCTGTCTTCCTCCTTCTCGTTCAATTTCAGCAGCAGAGCCAAATCATAGTTGCCTGTAAATTGCGGATTACGTTCAAATATCTTTTTCTCCGAACGCTTTGTGACTTCATATAGCCATTCCTCAACAATCCGAGTATTATTGAACACAAATCCATAGGCGTAATTCTTGCCGTCAGCCTGAATTTCGAATTCCATTCTAGAATTACTTTCAGCTGAAGATTTGTTCAAACGATATTTTTCATAATCAATCATCTGTCCGGCAGGAAAGCCTTTCACGACCATGAATCGCCCGAAAGCCATGGCCTTGATGAGATTCGATTTGCCAGATGCATTGGCCCCAAGAATTATACTAGTTTTAAGCACGCTGACGCCATTGATTGCCGGCGCCTTATGCTCTTTTTTCAAAGAGCCTTTGCCTGGAATCATCGAAAATTCAGTCCTTTGATTGAAAGAAAGAAAATTCTCTACCGAGTACCTTATAAGCATATCTTCAGATGTTATTTCGGGCAAATATAGTGATTTTTTCACATCTTACTGCAAAGGAGCGATAATCTTCCTGCCCAATTCGCTCTTTTCGAACGTCGAATAGTAGAGCTCGTAAAAATTGAACTCCGGAAACGCAATGTTTGGCGCTATTTCAGAAAAATTTCGTACTTTTGACATGCAGATTAATTTTGCGACTCCCCCAATTCTCACTTTTCTCGGTAGTTGGGGGAATCTTTTTCCGTTTTTCAAAGTTACGAAATTTCTATCACTTTATCAATCAATTCGTTAGGAAGACTAAAAACTATTTGGACATTTCACGACAGTCCCTAATCTAGCCTTGTTTTTACAAAGAACTTCTGCTTTAATTCTTTTGTTAGATATTTTGCTACAGCATTTGCTCCAATCTCTAATAAATCCAGATTATTAGTTTGATACTCATCAATTTTAATATAATAGTCGCCATCGGAATATGCCTTAGCGAAACCAGCATCTTGAAGAGCTTGCGTTACGTCTGAAATATGATTGGTGCAAACATGAGCCCACCCCCAGTAACCTTTTTGTTCATCAAATGATGGGTTTTTAGCTAAATACTCTTCAACAGATTTGATTGAAATTTCATTTGCTTCTACTATAGCTTTTCTAACTTTATCTGCCAATTCAGATGAAACATCAAACTCAGGTATCATACGCATCTGTTTTATAGGAAGATCCTCTATTTTCATCGTATGAGGGTCTATCTCATTTAACTTTGCTATAGTTTCAAGTGACAAGACCTTTGCAGAAGAAATCATCTTTTTGTTGTATTCAAAGCCTGTATTCCTACTGCCTGCATCATATAGATTTTTAAGATGCAAGAGTAAGTCTTCTTGTTCTTCATCCGTGCATACGATGATAATTATCTCCGAAAAAAAATCAGCATATGTATTAGATAACAAGAAAGGTAATCCTGGAACGCCATAACGGTCATCTGGTAATGCCCAACGCCATTCTCTCTCATGCGTCCAATCGATAGTTACCCTTTTTTTCTTGTGCAACATAGTAGATACATAACGATACTGTTCTTGTTTTCCAATGCCGCATGATGAATCTAATAAACGCCCTTGGAAAACTCCATTATCGTCTACGTCAGTTTCCTTAAAATCACTGGATAACCCATATATTACGGGACGTGCACCAGCCGCATAAAGTTCATTACGCCTGAATGCAATGCCATAATTTCCTACATATCCACTTTTTTCTCCTCTGACTTTAGCATAGTCAAGTAGCGCATATAAAGGCATTTCTGTGAAACATACTGCGGATTTGGGACCATAAATTGATGGTGTCATTTTTCGTAGAGACCAACTACTATGAATGAAACCATCATGAAGAATCTTCTTCAACACATAATAACCTGGTGCATCCGCGTCAATTTCATATTCATTTTCGATATATGCATCATGGATGACATGTTCATTTCCATTCTCATCATAATAATCAGGCTGTCTAAAATTGTCTTCTGTAAATAATTGTTTACTGTCAGTATTATCAGAATTTTCTTCAAATTCATCGTAACACATGATACAATCTTCATAAAAGCCACTTGGGTTGTCCATTGGTTTTCTATCATGCACAAAATGAATTACCCACTCTGTTAAATCCAACCTTTGTCGATTCTCCATAATCGGCAATTTGTTTTTCTCACCCTTTTCTATTTCAATCATATTTAGTGATTGTCGCTTAATGTTTTCAATCTGAGCGAAGCATAGACCAATCCCTGAAATTTCTGCTTCCGACTCATCAAAATTTCAATTTATATCTATTTTCGTCCGCATCGCCATGGGCTTGATACGTCGGACACACTTTACTCTTTCTGTCTTCCGAACTAACCATCCTCTTCAACAGCCATCACTCTCGCAAGTTCTTTTCGGACAAGATGCTTCTTTTCAACGGACAAACGCTCCCTCTCCACAAACAATGTCTGTATTCCATTCTCTCGCAGTAGTCCCAATCTTCGGTTTCAACGTAGCACTTACCCCATCCGTTCATTTTCGCATCGACTCCAAACAGCCTCTTGCAACTTCCCAGAACTATCAGAGTCTTTTACCATTCAAGTATAAAGAAAGACTGCAACACAGTCTCGCCTCATCTACACTATCAGCTGCTTTTTCACCTTTGCAGGAACACCTGCTGCCATGCAATTATCCGGAATGTCAGAGCATACAACAGAGCCTGCTGCAATCACACTGTTATTACCGATCCGACATCCAGGAAGAACTATTACTCCAGCACCTATCCAGACATTGTCGCCTATTCGTATTTCCTGATGAATTGGAGGGTATAATTTACACAATTCATTATATGGAGCATTCGGATTCGCATTCGTTGTGAGTAATGTGCGATATGCAAGCGTACTGTTCTTTCCGATTGTAATATCAGACGATGCAATAAGCATACATTCTGCGTTAATATTCACATTATCAGCACAATATATCTTACCCCCCTATCTTTCTCACTCCATGGATTGAGATCATCACATTATCCGAAAGCACCCAACCACGCCTCGTCAGCATCATCCTTTGAATCCACCGTACAAAACTATATATAAGTCTGCCCATAATTCTATGGATTTAATTTCCCATTCTTCAACAATTTCCCGAAGTAGTAACTGAACTCGCCAAGGATGGCCCTTTTATCATCCTTGCAGAAATCATCATAAGCATCAAACCCGCTAAAGGAGAAAACTCGTCTTAACTCAGATATATTCCATTTAAACTTAAGAATACGGCCAACAAGCGTAATAATGTCCCCCAATATCCACTTCGTTCTAGTGCCTATACGAACATTGATAGGCTCAGTATATTTGCCTTCCGTTGCCAATTTATAGACTATCCATGGGATATCAAATCCTGCGGCAACTGGTGTAGCCAAGCCCCCTGTAAAACGAGCATTAGTTTCAATATATGCAATCATATTGTTTTCCGCATCATAACGAAAATCCAAGCCGCAAACGCCATGGAAATCTACAGCATCCATCAATTTCAGAGCAGCCGCTTCCAACTGAGGCATATTCACAATTTCACGTTGAGTCGTGGTTCCACCTCCATCTGTTTTAGTTACCAATGCATGATAGACTGAAGTCTTGCAGAAGCCATCCCACCGGACACAATCTACACTATAATCTGTACCGCCAATCCATTCTTCCAAAAGGGTTTCCTCATCCTTATGTTCATCCATAAGTTTCACCAACTCTTCTCTATCTTTTGGAAAAAACACACCTTTAGCAGAATTGCCAATGACAGTTTTGAACACAACTGGATATTTCTTCACCACTTCAGCCGAATGATAAACTTCCGGTACAGACACGCCTGCTTTTCGAGCAACTTCCGTGCTTCTTGCCTTATTCGCAAGCAGGAGCAGTTTATCTTCGCTTTCATAAGGAATGATCAGACCAGCAGGAAACTCATCCCTATGCCGCATTATCACAACACTCTCATCATGGGTCGGTAGGAGCATCTTTGGTCGCAACTCACCAATCTTCTCTTTCAGAGCAGATATGAACTCCCACTCATGAGTAAAAGGATCCGGATAAGTGAAGCTACCGCTACAAAACTTCGACATTGAGCATATATTCACCTTGCTCGTGTCAGCCGCCCACACTTTGAGGCCTCTCTTATGAAGTGACTTTAGTATCGTATAACCTACTCGATTCCAGCAATAGGTCAGAATAACATCGCACCGATTCTCCATCATTCAGCCCTCCTTACCATTAAGTATGGCTGCCGATTGAGACCTATGCTATACTTACCGTAACAAACTAATACGCAATTAATTACCCCCCCCCACCACCACGGCGCATTACAGAGGTCAAACCATCTTCTTCATTCTGTTTCATTTCGTTAAGTATCTCTAAATACAATTCATTATGTGGCAGTTTTTTCACCACCTTGAAAGCACTCGCACTCACAGCACTGCGATAAGACGCAACATTGTCTTTCGAGACCGTTTCAAATAATCTCAACCCTATACCGAATCCAACTTCGTTCAGCATGCGGTTCATCGTCGTTCCAAGACCTCGGCCACGGTAATCAATGTCAACCATCCGTCCACGAAATCCCTTTCCAAAGAAAAATGCACGATTAAAGCAATACCCTGCTATGTTTCCGTTAGATTCATCAATGAGGACATAAGCCAAGAATGATTTATTCTTCTGCAACTTCTTTATCGATTCCGCATCAAATCCATGAGGTTTGAAGAATTTATATGCCTCTTCCGGTTGATGATCAAAGAACTTAACCAACCGATCAGTCGCAATCTCACTTATAGGCATATAAAGATAGCCCTCTGGTACAACTGAAAACTTGAATGCCCTTAATCTCTTTCCATAGCGGACATAAAATAGTTTTGAGTTCACAGTGTCAACAACATACCAAACCAACGGCAATTTATCTCTAAGAATATGTGCTAATGTATATAACATTTATTTTATATGTTTAACTATGGCATCATATGTATGCTCTGTAGTATAGTTACACAAGAAGAATTTATACCCGTTCTCACCCATCTGACGGATGTCTGAGGCCAACATCTTATCTACGATTTCAACGAATCGTTCAACGGAATTGCTCGGACAATAAAACCCATAGCCATTCTTTTCTGCAAGTGTACCAGTGTCGCAATTAGGGTCTGTCACAGCGATGATTGGCTTATGACTCATCAAATATGGAAGTAATCGACTCGGATAGTTTGGAATGGTAAAACGGTAGTCCAAGAATATCAAACCCACGTCACAGACCGCAGCCAGTGCATCGTAATCCTCTTTCGATAGTCTGCGGAACACTGACACCGCCTTTGTATCACACTCGTTCACAAACGTCTCCAATTTAGGATATTCCGTACCATCACCGACTACCACAAAATGGCAATCAGTGCGGTCTTTCACTGCACGAAGACACTTCACCAAGAACGGAATTCCCTGCGGCTTTCCCATGTTTCCACCATAAATGAATACTGGTTTATCCATCGGAAGTTTAAATTTTTCACGTATATTCTTGCGCTCGGAATACGAATCAACATATTCCTTAGGCACATCATAGGAATTTGAAGCTATCTCCACCTTGCTCTCCGAAACCTCCGGATTATGCTTAAGCACATAACGTACATTCGCCGGACTCATGCATCCGATAAAATCCGAGATGCGGTAAAGTTCCTTCTCCTTACTTCGGAACATTCTGTAAAGCAGCCCCTTAAGTCCAGTCTTGCTCATCATCCCCAAATCCACTGCATTCTGTGGAAATATGTCCTTGAGCATCAAGTAAGAAATCGCTCCTGCCTTGGAATTTGCTTTTGCAGCCTTGATGACACTATTGAAAGTGATCGGAGGAGTTGAGTAGATAATCAAGTCAAATTTGATCCCTTTGAAATATTTCCGGATAGCGGTATTGAACTGCCACTCAAGTAGCAACTGCCCTATCCCCTTCTCCACGACATTGGTCTTGGTCAGGTTCAACGTCCTCACCCCCAAAAAATGCACATGCTCATCATTGTGAAATTCCGTAGACCTTCCCAACCTACGCTCATTAGGATACACAATGTACACCTCCCACCCCTCATCGCGGAACTTCCGCATCAAGTCGGTGTAGATGCCACTCTCGTCTATCGTCCTCATCCCGGAGGACATTGTAAGGAATAGTAACGTCATGATTCCAGCAATTTCAAGCGATCATCAATAGCAGATCGGACAGAACCGTTAAGTTTAATATAAAGATGAATCTCTTCTATTTCTTTCTTCAATGCCAATAACCTATTCTTATACTCAATCTTAACCTTGGAGTTCTCCGACACAACATCCACTGGGATCTGGTCAACTTTTGATTGCAATTTTAATAAACTTTCAAGTTCAACTACCTCATCAGACATATTATTGTCAATTTTCGATTGAACATCTCCCTGATTATCAAATTCTATAGGTTTATAGTCGTTATGTTCATATATTCGCCAAAAGTTATATGATAACACGCTACCATCTATTCCCTTTCTTTTACAATCCTTAATAAAATTTTCCACATTTTCGTAGTTTCCCCAAATCTGTACACAAAATGGTTCACAAACGATACTGTTATAATTCGGACTCGAAGACACTGCACCCAAACGGACAAAATGTTTGATATAATAAGACGGATCGCCTTCTATCTTCTCACGAATGACTGTTAAGCATTCCTTATCAAGAACTACTCTTCTAGATTGTAACTCCATATGATCGATACACTTATACAGCATTGCCATCATTGATTCCCCCACAGATTCGTTCTTGATTTTATAGACAAAGGCACTTTTAAGTCGTGGCCATATATCATCATCATCAATCAAATACTCGGCCCCGTTGTCATGTATTCTATAGTCAGCATGTAATGATTGTAGCAGCACATAATCTGGTTTATTAGAGTCATCTGTAATAATTGACAGGATACTATTCTTTAATGATTCAGAATCAGTTCGGTACTTACTACAATAATAATCATCAATGTTCTTTTTATTAATGATTACACTGAATAACCAATATGCTCGAGGCTCTGGCACTTTTGACGCAAAATATGCAATTATATCGACATAACGTGAGAATTCTTCAGAAGAGCCCAATTTAGTCATACGATAGTTTGATAAATACTCATAAAGGTCATTACGTTTATCATCATCTACTATCCATTGGTCGATTTTTCTACAAGCATCATCAAATTCTTCATAGAACAATTCTGCCATTTTAATAATTCTCAAAGCACCAAACATTTGATTAACGAAATAGCAATCAAAACTTTTAACTTCGAAAATATGACGGTATGACTCCCCGATGGCTCGTTCACTATCCAAAAAGAGTCTTGTCAAAATAGGGTAAATATCCAATTTTTCTGTTACGTCTTTCTTAAGGTATATTATGCTAGGGTGTCCATAAGCCATTCCTGTTTCAATATACTGGAATTGATATAAAGCTTTATATTTCTCTGGGTATTTATATTTTATCAAATGCAAGAGTAGGTATTCATTAACATTCACTTCTCCCCTCACATTACTGTAATCAATAACGACCTGATTCACATAACGCTTTATATCCCTCAATGTTGGCAAACACTTTTTATAGAGTTTAATGTTACCGTTTACCGAATACCGGATTTCCTCTTCCTCGTCAACGCTTGCATGAATTTGACTCACCAAACTATCCTCCAAATACTTTGACAAATAAGAATATGGTCTGATCGGAATCGAGTACTCTAAATTAAAGAACTTATCCACAAAACAAGCATCCGGTGTTTTGTACGTGTCACCAAAGATTTTGTTCACTTGCTCTTTATCATATGCCGTCAGAAACACCAGATTGCTAAAAGCCGCATTATTATCTATCAACTTCAAAACTTCCTCTATCTCATCCTTGGACAAACGGTCAAAATCATCAATAAGGACAAGAATACGTTTAGACAATGCCTTGAATGACTTTTCAACAGTACCCTTCAAGCCATCCTTATTCCATATTTTGTAGAAATTTGTCAATCTCTCAAATAATCTGCGATTATCAATAAGTTGCAGAGAAGCCATATATTTTTTGATCGTACCATTGCAACAGCCATCATACTTTGCCAAAACGCAAGATAGTCGAGAGAAAAAATCTTCCTGAATATTCCCACATGACTTACTGTCTCGTGGATTGAAAGACAGAACTTCAAACTCGTCGTTGTCTAGTTCTTTCACAACCATATTTAAAAATGATGTCTTTCCTATTCCCCATTGTCCAGTAATAGCAAGGCTCCATGTAAAATTTGAATCCAAATCCTTAATCTCTGTTGCGACCTTCTTAGCGTCTTCGCTAAAAGCCATAATATCTCCGGAGCTATCACATATAGGCCAATCGTGTATGATCATGGAATATGTATTGCTCCTCTCATTATTAGATTTTGTATGCCATAACAACCAACAACGCCCGTAAATAAATGCCACTATATGTGCAAGGCATACTAATATAATAACATCAACATATGATACACACCCAAACCATGACACATAGTTATAAAGGCCCGACAAACGGTACCAAATAAGTAAAAACGAAACTACACCAAGCACACATATCACTCTACCATCGTACAGATACCTGTCAGTCACCTTATGATACAAGTTGTTAGCAACAATAATAAGTAATATGGCAACGGTTAAAAAGCTGAGCCAATTCGGGACAAACCATTCGAATACCGGCATAATATTGTGGTCATACCACACTCTAAATGGTTGTTCGTATGACGTAAACACATATGCAGACAGCACAAAGAACAACACATAATAAATTATGCGATGATCTTTCACGAATCTATAAACATTCGAGAAATACTTATTATTAATCAAAGATTTTATAGGCATAAGATCACAATTATGTCCGTCAGTCATGATTTAGTTAGTATAAACCAAAATCATACTAAGTTTCCATACAGATTAATATACTTTTCGAAGCACTTATCCTTGTCAAAATACTGTTCAGCTCTCGCTCTGCAATCATTGGGAAACAATGGATGAATGCTCATCCGACGAATAGCCTCAGCTAAAGCCTCTACGTCCCCTTGTTCTACAACGACTCCTGTCCTCTCATCAATTGCTTCCGGACTACCTCCTGTGTTGTATGTAATCACTGGTGTTCCGCAGGCAAGTGCCTCAAGATTGACCGTTGGGAATGTGTCTGCATAAGTAGGGTTTATAAGCACATCGGATTCGGAGTATAGCTTCACTAATTCATTTATATTTTGAGTGCGCTGAACACCTTTTATGCCACTTGGAAGATTGTTGACTTGACTGGAAGAAAGACCTACCATAGTGATTTCATATTCCTCCACCGGAAGCATCTCACGGAGTTTATAGACATCCTGTTCTCCCTTATCGGCGTTCCATATATTTGACACCGCGATGATTCTAAACTTGCCTCCTGATGCGGAGGATTTTTCTCCTAATGGTTTATAAACATTCAAATCCACACCATTATGAATCACCTCTATGCGCTTATCCTTCAGGAATGACTGCTTGACGAAATCTGCCATCCAGTAGGATGCCGGTACTATCGTGAGGTTCTTGCAACCACCAAATAAAAGCCTTTTTAGGCTATAGTTCTTATAACATCTGTCCGAGATGGTCTTGCGATATTCATTTTTCAACGGACAATCATGACATTGAGTCTTCCATCTGTCGCAATTCTTTTGAACAAAGTGGAAACAATGACCTGTAAATGCCCAACAGTCGTGAAAGGTCCAGACGACTTTCGTGTCAGCCTTGTTTAAATAGTCGAACAGTATCTTGTAATTCAGATAATGATCGTGGATATTGTGCAGATGTACGATGTCTGGATTAATTATTTCTATCTTGTCGATTAAGCATTTAGTTGCGAACCTTGAACTTAGTCCCTCATTGTCGAACAGAAATTGCTCTGCATAATGTTCGTAAACATCCGCCCGAGTGCCTATTTTTATCAATTGACTCTTGGATGGATTCATCATACGTCCATATGCAATGTAGGATTTCCACCCATGAGCCATAGCGCGCAATCCGATCTGTTCCGCTATCTTGCCGGTCGATCCCCAGTTGGCGGTTACATTTACCTGAAGCAAAGTAGGCATATTATAAGTTTTAGATGGGATCCGCCTTGCTGCAAGGTCCAGAAACTGGAATACTGTCATTATCACCATTCTGCAAGGCAGACACTAATGAAAGGAATTGTCTTGCTGCATTTTCCGGAGACCAAATTGTTCTCATTGTACCAATCGCATTCCTGGCAATCTCAATGCGTTTAGAAGGAGTATCAAGGAGAAATCGGACTTTCATCGTCAAATCATCTATATTCTCAGACTTGAATATGCACCCATTGACACCATCTTCAATCAGGAATGGAACTGAACCAATAAAATTGCTGGCGACAACCGCGCATCCGTTGGCCATCGATTCATTCAGAACAGCACCCCAACCTTCGTTCTTGTCACTGGTGAACAGGAATATCTCGTGTTTTCTCATCTGCTCAAGAATCTCATCATTCGGCTTATTCCCGCAGAAAGACACCATGTCTTCCACCATAAGTTCTGTCACCAATTTTTCTGCCCTCTCCAATTCTTCTCCAGAACCGAACATGTCAAGCCGGAAGTTATACCCCGAATCTTTGAGCCTTTTTGCCAATATAACCGGCAACTCTGGATGTTTCCAGCGGAGAAATCTAGAACACCACATGATATGTGGTGTGATTTCTCCGCTGGAAACATCCAGCTTATTTAATGTTTCAAGCGGGAAGTCTTCGACTTTCGTGAAGTATCCCCATTTGTAGCATTTGTCCTTGAAACTGTGCAGTCTATAGAGGTCCCTGCAGGCAAACGCGCTGGAGCATAATTTATGCACATTCTGGTGCGCGAAAGTCGTATAGTAATGCCAAAAGAACCGGATAAGCCTTGGAGACGCCATATTGACCCACCCTCTTTTAAGCCACCTCTCACTCACATCAAATGTAAGTTTCCCAGTCTTTGCGCGCAACACCTCGAACTTTAATGCCTCTGGTCCTCCAAATAGCGCCACATCCGCTTCATATAAAAGTTTAAGTGCCTTTTCGTAATTCTCTTTACTTTTCCATGCTTGTAACACATATGGCCTTGACGACAAGTCAGAGTAACCTCCTTTCAGCAGCCAATCATAGATAGGGCAGAGTTCCACGAACGTGTATTTCTTGTCGGTAAGTTTGTACAGTTCATCAGACACATTAACCTGATGGTGATTTATGAAATTGGAATAGTATACGATTGTCATCATGTCAACTAAATCACATTGAACAATTTCCCTATAGTATACAGTAAAGCATAGTATAAGTCCTTTGTTTTACTAATTGCGTGAATTTTCATAAAATTCTTACAATACCTTGCATCTTCAGAATGAGGCTTTCTTAAATAAGGATATAGGTAACTTTGCTTAAAAGCGAACCCTACTTCGGAATATAACTGATTAACCCTTAATTTCAGTTCTAAACCCGACTGTAAGTTCACCTTCTTCTGAGTATATCCAAATGTAATACTACCATTTTCTGGCATATAATAATTGTATACAATGTCTGAATTGATGTCGATCTGTCTTGCATATTGGCTACATTTAAGACAGAACATCTTATCGTTTCCTACGGGAATTTCCTCATATTTGATGTTATGGGAATATACCAAATCACGCTTCACCATTCTAGTCCAAGGTGTCCATACGTTAAAACGTAAAACCTTTTCTGCGTAGAACTTTTTTTGTTTGTATCTATCAAAGTACTTGTTTAGGTACATTGGATGTGTAGACCCATCCTTTTCGCAATAAATTTGAGCATTTATATAAACGATATCAGTACAATCATCATCTTTGAATTTATCAAGTAGGTTATTTAACTGATCGGTATAAAAATCATCTGCATCAGCAAACAACAACCATTTTCCAACAGCTTTACTTATGCCTATATTCCGTGCATAACCAGCTCCTCGTTTTTCTTTTAGAAAAACGACTTTTGTATTCTGCCGATGAATCCCAGGGAATGATTCAAAATTTACATCTATGCTATCACTATGATCGTCAACAATAATAATTTCAGTATCGTTACGAATAGGAATCGATGCTAACAATCGTTCCAATAGCATAGGAACATTCTTGTGAGGAATAATGATTGAATAGTTCATAATTATTGATTATATTCTACTAATATATAATTATTTAAAGAAAATGAAATCACTATTAAAATAAGGTAAACGATTGTAATATTCATGGCTGAAAATCTAAAATAAAATAGCCCAGATATTAAGAAGTATATGTAGAGGGAAAATACGAGTAAAGCTCCCATGTGATTATGACTTCCGCATAATCTACGAAGAACAATCAGCCATGATAGCGAGAAGAAAACCGAAGCCGTCAATAGACTTCCCCATCCCGAAGCTGAGTAGAAAGAACTGTACATTGTGCCAAACATCCATTCGAATTGATAATTTGGAGCATAATTCGTAGAATATGGCAAATTGAAGAGAACACCAATTAGTTCAAACCGATGCCCTAAGCCTTGAAAATGTTGCATGTGTTGCAGGTTCACATCAAATACGTATGGCTGTTGATAAAAATATCCCCACGTGCCTCCTATCAATGACTTATATGCATCACTTGATCCTTTTTCAAAAAAACGGTCAAACGATATCACGAGTATTCCAACAAGTAAAATTGGCAAGACTAATTTAAATGTCCGTTTGAGATACTCTTTCGACAATTCTGGCAATGATTTTTTAAATACTTGATACAAAAAAAAGTAGGTTAGGGGGATGAAAACAAATCCATCTCTCGCTTGAAATGCCGCAGAAGTAACAAGATAAGTTAATGAACCCAGAAATAGATATTTTGAATACTTATGAAGTTCTGGAGTCAATAATGACAGATAAAATAAGTAGATATATATAGGAGATATCAACCCTACGCCAACTGCGACTGTTGTAAGCGGGGAGTTCGGAAGTAGAGATTGGTCTTTGATAACCCATCTAATATCTGCCGCACCCATTTTATAGGCTATTATCGCGTATGGGAGAGTGTATAGTATGGCAAATATAGATAACAATGTCATGGTTATAATTGCTATGCGAAGTGTCGGTAAACAAGATGGATTGATATTAAACCGTTTGATTGTCTTAAGATACTTTTCAAAGTCTATCCATGGAATAATTGCCGATAACAATAAGAAAGCAAATAAAATGGTGTATAAGAAGCTAAACGATGGTTCACAACCCAAATCCAACATTTCGTCCAATGGCAGGACAATTCCTGCTATTGCCATGACAAACAAAAGCATAAAGTATCCTTTTGAAGTGAAGATTTTTTTTCTTAAGGTATAGTATGCCGCTCCCCATATTATAATTAGAACAACTGATACTTGAAAATAGTTCAGCATAACGTAACGATAGAATAATTAGAGTCGATTACTTTTTGAAAAATTCATTGTTGCTGACTTTGGAAAGATCATATTTGAAATCCAAATCATGATAATAAAGGGAAAAGTATTTTCTGAACTTTTTCACAGAGAGGTAACCATAATACTCAGTCTCATCACGTTCAAAAACCACTTTTTCTGGTTCAAGTTTTTTTATTACCTTTGCTGGATTCCCTCCAATTACGCAATAACCTTCAGGGAAACTCTTTGTCACAACACTTCCGGCTCCGACAATTGTACGTGGGCCAAGTACAACACCGGCTAGTATAACTACATTAGATGCAATCCAGCAGTAATCTCCAATAACAGTTTCACGCAAATCTGCATCATCTTGGTTGTAAACGCTATGATTTCCGCTGATAATCACTACATTTGAAGCACTTCCCACATAGTCTCCTATGAAAAGTTTCCCTCTTCCTTGAAGGTAACATCCTTGTCTCTGGAACCTTGAACATACACCGACAAAGACATTGCCTCTTATATCTGATGAAAATCGGTCAATCGGCAAGTATTCCTCTCTTTTAAAGAATAAATGCAGATATGGAACTGGTATAATCTGAAAAGCAATAAATTTCCAAAATTGAATCGCTCGTGGTTCATTATACCGCCTCTTGAATAAAATATAATTTCCAATGATTGGAAGATGCAAACATAATCTCTTTATTTTTTGCTTTATCATTGTCATCTTTTAATCTTGTTTAAAAATGGTTTGGCAACAGATAAATAATCTAATTTAAAGATCCGTTCGGTCAAGAGCAACATCATGGCATATGCAAATAATGATAACGTCAGAGAAATAAACAGATTACCTATCCGAATAGTTCTGGTAAATAACATGAAAACTATAATTCCACATAATACGTTAGATAATATAATATTAAGCAATTCACAAATTGGGAAAATATCAACTATTCTCACGTTCAACCTATTTGCTATAAATTTTGTCATAACAATGACTTTAATTATATGGATCAAAGCCGAAGTAATTGCAATTGCTAAAGCAGATCTGAAGAGAAGTACGACCACAAATTCTAAAACCCATATAATAAGAGCTAAACACAAATGTACATTAGCATAATATTTAGTAGCCCCCAAGGCAATGATAATCGGATAATACGGAGCTATAGTAAAGAGATCAACAATTAATATAATGAAGAAATAGGATGCTGATGCTTCATATTGGTTACCATATAGGAATACCATTATATCAGAGGAGAAAAACATGCAGAATACAATCAAAGGGTACAAGATTAAAGCAGACTTTACAGCAGTCCTTCTCCACAAATCAATGATATCTTTATAAGAATCATTACAACTTGCCAAGCTTCTACTGAATTCTGGTAATAGAACTGTTGCTGCGGCACTTAATATCATTCCCACAAAAGGAAGATCCGTAGATCCATTTGCGAAATCAGCAAATACTTCTGATCCAAAATATCTGCTCACGAAGAATTGGTCAGCTGATTTGATGGCTATTCCTCCCAAACTGGCAAGCATCAAAGGTATTGAGAAGCTAAATATCTCACTATATGACAATTGAGCTTTGACAGATTCAACGCCTCTATAGGGCATTTTTTTTACTACTAGTCCTATAACACAAGTTATAATAGAAGATATGGCGAAACCTACAATAGCAGTATTGCAGTCTGCTCTATATAACACAACAGGGAGTACTACTAATAGAAGCATCAGTATCCTTGTAATAATAGTATAAATAGCATTGATGTAATTCTTCTTGTATGTTGACATAATACCTTCAATACCCATCGTGGGAAGGATGAATACCGGGGTGATGGCAAACAATCTCATAGAAGTAACCAACTTTGGATTCTGTAAGACATTCGCTATCGTTGGAGCGCCAAAATACAACAGTATTGTGAAGATTAAGCCGATAAGAAAGAAAATAATATTAATCTTATTCACAATACTATTTCCATATTTAATATCAAAACGTGGTAAGAAATAAGCATATGCCTTAGGTAATCCAAGTGTAAAAACTACTAAAAGAGTATTATAAACATACATTACTTGCTTGTAGGTGCCATACTCCGACTTGGATAGGTATCGGCTTAAAACAGCCGCACTAATAATGCTAAAGGCAAAGGATGCGATACTTCCTAAGCCTACCCACATCGCTTGATATGTATTAGATTGTGATAAGTTATTGTTCATATGCTATTAGGCAATGGAAAAATGGTCATCGAATATTGTATGAATTTAGTCACATAGATCATTATCCTCTCGGCCTTGTTCACCAGAACCCACATGTACTTCTTCATGTACTTGTTGAACCGCCTCACCTTGCACCACGTCTCGTCGCAGTTCACGATGCTGTCCTTCTCCAGCGCCTTGTCCTTCTCTCTGATGACCTGGTCCTACCTTGTCAACTCTGTTTCCTGTTCGGCAATGATTCGATCCTTCTCCTACAGGGCGCGGGCCTTCGCGTCACGGTCCTCCTTCACATGCCTCAACTCAAGGAACATGTTCTCGTTGTTCCGAGAAATGAACGCTATCAGGTGGTTCAGCTGTTCGTCCGTCATGTTGGCGCAATAGTCATAGACCTCCGGGGCGGTTTACAGCATGCGCTCGAACTCCAGCATCTCGTCCTGCGACAGAACCGCCAGCATCGTCAAACCGCGCGGCACCCACTCACTCTGGTACTCCACATAGAAACGCTCCAAGTCTTCGCTGCTGTACATTGGTCTCGTTTTTCCGGCTAAGGTAAGGGGCTTTTCTCCGGATCCATAATTTGACCACTAACCATTAAGTTCCATTGCTATTGTGCTAATATATTTAAAGATCCATGTGGTCAAAACAGCCGCGTCTGCTATCAGTAATTTAGGCCGAAAGACCAAAGGGGCAGCGTGTTGCCGTGAGCGAATTCAATGTCATCCTTTACGATATAGGAATCCGGAAGGTCCTCAATTTGTCTTTTTCCTTTATTCCGGCCACCGATCTCGAATGTGCGGTCACCGATGACGAAATCAGACTGACGTGAGGAAACCACATCATTCTCCACACGCATCTGGTTGTAGAAAAAAGTTTCCCTCATGTTCCCTATGTCAGCTTTCCCTCCGGACAAGACTGTCATCAGACTTGGGTTGTCAATATAGACCTTCTCCACTTTGCCCAGTCCCCTCATTCCTCCCGTATCGTCCCTAAGTTGACCTATCAGCTGAGCCTTCTCCAGCAACGCGAGATAGTCTGAAACGCTGTTTCGGCTGACTCCGATTTCAGACGCAAGGCTATCCGCATTAGGTTTATACGGAGCAAGTGTCGAGATAACAGCCAGCATCTTTTTTAGTTTTTTTGCTGTCGGTGCCT
>ERZ857629.2513-NODE-2513-length-17288-cov-2.900366_pt1 | contig 17288 bp, 13 predicted proteins | sample MGYA00519700_ERZ857629 | MGnify/ENA primary metagenome ERZ857629 (study PRJEB31778, sample SAMEA3449351) | human gut metagenome | biome: human gut; feature: human-associated habitat; material: faeces | place: United Kingdom | collected 2010/2012 ...
TTGTCATCCGAGGAAAGACAAACAATGACTTCAGACCAATGAAGTGGAAGCGCCGTTTCCCTCCTGAATCAGGTATCCAGTCTGATGCTATCGGCTATATGGCCGGTCAGCTGACGATGGAGAAGTATCCAGACAAGATCCGCAGAGTCATCTATTTGGATAAAGATAGTAAGAAGAAGTTCATATTCTTCACTAATGCTCTAACTATCAGTCCAGTAATGGTCGCTGAACTATATCACAACAGGTGGCAGATCGAACTTTTCTTCAAATGGATTAAGCAACATCTGAAAATAAAAAAGTTCTGGGGTACTTCAGAAAACGCAGTACGCATTCAGATTTACTCCGCAATCATAGCCTATTGCATGATGGCCATTGTGCAGAAGAAGATGAATGCTGAACGGTCAATTTACGAGATGTTGCAGATTGTAAGTATCTCACTTACAGATACAACCAATCTCAGGGACCTCTTTGCGAGACCTAACTGCAATATTGTCAATGAACTTGATGATTCAACCGAACCAAATTTGTTTAATTGTTAAACTTTATAATAATCGTCCGGAACTTTTACCGGACAGTAATGTCAGAAAATGCAAAGAATAAATATTTGGAGCACTATAACAATTTACCTAATAGACCCGACTACGATGGCTATCTGACGTTGAATGAAGCTAATGAATGGTATAGAGAGGGAAACGGACAACCATTATTTACATCATTGGAAAAGATTGATATGTCGGGCGTTTACTCAAAAGGTGATAAAGCTATTGATAAAGAATGGAAAGTTAATTTGTTGTATCGTAGCGCATCAGCAAATGATGGACTGGTATATGGAAAAATAACAATAAAACAGTACCCTAATGATTATGTTAGAGCCTATGCTGATACATACGATTTTGAAATGCATCCTTGGGAATGGTCTACCTTGAAGCGAAATATTTTTACCATAATAGGGAGGATATATGCCGGGAAAGGCACTAAATATGAAATAAATATATATGGAAGCAAAAAATTACAGACATGGTATAATTCATGTCCGCGATTATCTCACAGGTATGATGAATTTTAAACACTTACTATTTGTGCTATTTATATTTTTAGGAAGTTGTGATTATTCCGAAAATTTATACTATGGTTACTTTTATCGGGATGAAGGGGGGATGCTAAAGATATATCGAATGGGGCACAATATCCAAGAATCCCGGCCACTATTATAGATTTTGATTATAGCAGAGATTTTATTATAGCCAAACAAAAACCAAAACTTCCTCAGGAAATTTTATATGATATGAATTATCTGTATAAAGATGGAGTAGATACCTTTTATTGGATTATATCCACAAAGAATTATTTTGGGTTGGGTCCGTTAGACAAGCAGGAATATGAGGCGGCAAGAAAAAAATATGGTGTTCCAAACAAATTGAAATTAGAATAAGTGCCTATCATTATGAAAAAAGCAATATATTCTATTTTTAAAGCGTTACTTGCTCTGTATTTCGTAATTCTGTTAATTGATTACGGAATTAGAGAATATGAGTATTATAATCGTGATTTAAATATTGGAAAGGAGAAAGAGTATGCTGTAATGAGAGATCTGATGACAAGCTGCGGAATAAGCGGAATAGTAGATTCTGTAAAAAACAATAGTGTGTTAATCAAGTTAGAGAAGTTTACAAATTCATTCTATTTTATACCTAAAGAGTATAAGCCTAAGTTTTCATTTAAAAAAGGTGGTAATTATGAGTATTTGGAGATAGAGGTTTCTATTTCCGAGTTGCAATGTTTAAAAGTTGGTATGACTGCAGAGAAAGAAGCCGGAAAAGATTCTATAAACGTTGATACGGTTAGTATTTCATTGTTTTAGAATCATATGTCTAATTATAGAGTAAGATAGCGCGTGTAAATTCAAGCGTGTCATATATAAACAAGGCACGCTTGAAATTAACGCATGATTTCAAGGAATAAGCGATGAAATGGTTGCAAAGATACACTTTATTGCAATAATTATTACTTTTGCGACTATTGCTGAACGAGAAAGAAAAGGAGTTAAGAAATGCAAAAAAAAGAGACACCTGTTTTGCTGCTTACAGGATATTTGGGAAGCGGCAAAACCACATTGGTAAACCACATTTTGTCTAACGACAGAGGTATTAAATTCGCGGTTATTGTAAATGATATTGGAGAGGTTAACATAGATGCAGACCTTATTCAGAAAGGAGGAATTGTAGGAAAGAAAGATGACAGCCTTGTAGCCCTCCAGAACGGATGTATCTGCTGTACCCTCAAAATGGATTTAGTGGAACAGCTTACAGACATAATAAAATTAGGTAAGTTTGATTACATTGTCATTGAGGCCAGCGGTATATGCGAGCCTGAACCTATAGCAAGGACTATCTGTTCTATTCCTCAAATGCCGCCGCACTATACAAAAAACGGTATTCCAAAATTGGACGCAATAGTGACTGTGGTAGATGCTCTTAGAATGCAGAGTGAATTTGCCTGTGGTGAGCAGCTAAAGAGGAAAAATATAGATGAGGATGATATAGAGAACTTGGTAATTCAACAATTGGAGTTCTGCAATATTGTTGTAATCAACAAGGTGTCTGAGGTATCTAAAGAGGAGCTTGGCAGAATAAGGGAGATAGTAAAAAATCTTCAGCCGGGGGCAAAGATTATGGAATGTGACTGGGCTAATATTCCTCTTCCTGCAATCCTTAACACAAAGATGTTTGACTACAATACAGTTTCCGCCTCTGCCGGATGGGTACGGGAGCTTGAAAGATCTGCTACAGAGGAGGAGGAGCATGAGGCACTATCCGAGCATCATGAATACCATCATGTGCATAACGATGAGGTAAATGACCATCATGAGCACGAAGAGGACGAACACGAGCATGGGCATCATCATGAACATGAAGAGGATGAGCACGGGCATCACCACCATCATCATCACGATGGCGAGGGGGAGGTTGAGGAGTACGGCATAGGCACATTCGTTTACTACAGGCGCAAGCCGTTTGATATAAACAGATTTGACAGTTTCGTGGCCAAAAGATGGCCGGCAAGTGTAATCAGAGCTAAAGGTGTTGTTTATTTTAATGATAATCCCGACATGTCGTACCTGTTTGAACAGGCGGGAGTGCAGAAAACCTTGAAAGAGGCAGGACAGTGGTATGCCACGGCACCGGAGGATGAGCTGCTACAGATGGCAGCACAGGATCCAAGCATTGTAAAGGATTGGGATGACAAATATGGAGACAGAATGGTAAAGATGGTCTTTATTGGCCAGCACATGGATAAAGAAAAAATCACGGAATTATTGGATTTTTGTATTGATAACGATTTTGAATTATAAAGAAGAAGCGGTCATTCTCTATCTGACCGCTTTTTTTTATATCTTATTTCCATTTATTACACTTCTCATAATTGATGTTGGTGGAACATCTTTATCTGACACCGGTGTAAAGTAGTTTAGAAATTTGAGCAATCTGTGTGCTTCACTATATTCCGGAACGCATTTGGGAACTGTGCGAAGTATCTGTTCGGCATGTGCTCTTAGTACGGCAAATTCCAACAGATAGGCCGAGTTGAAAATCACGTCTGCATTCTCCTGATAAGGGTAGATCCATTTTACCTCCTCACGTCTTACATTCGGCCAATTCTTTATTGTTTCCAATGCCGTAAAGGCGCCTTTGTTTGCATCTCTTATTATTCTTCTCAACAGCCTATTGTCGCTTGTAGGGATACAATTATGGTCATCCAAGGCAATACTTGTAACCGTGTTTATGAATATTTTAAATTTATTTTTGTCGGGAATAAGATTGGTAAGATTTGGATTAAGGGCATGTATTCCCTCTATAAGCAGTACTGTTCCGGGGGTGAGTTCGAGTGTCTTGCCGTTGTATTCTCTTATTCCTGTAACAAAATTAAATTCGGGAACTTGCACGGTCTCCCCTTTTAGAAGTTTGAGAACATCTGCCTGTAGGGTGTCGTGATCAACAGTGTCAAAATTGTCAAAGTCGTAGGTACCGTCGGGAAGTTTAGGTGTGTCAACTCTGTTTACAAAATAATCATCTGTAGAGAAAGAGATAGGATGTATTCCGCAAGCCATAAGCTGAATACTCAGCTTTTTGCAGAATGTGCTCTTTCCACTGCTGCTCGGGCCGGTTATAAGTACTATCTTCACCTCTCCACCGTCTCTGCTACGTCTGTCTATTTCCTCTGCTATCTGTACTATCTTTCTATCTTGCAGAGCCTCTGCAATCTGAATAAGGTCACTTGCCTTTCCCTCCTTGCAGGCCTGATTTACATCTCCTACATTCTCCAATCCCATAATGAAATTCCATCTGAGATTCTCGGAAAAGACCTCGAATGTCTTTGGCTGTTCCAAAAACGGGGCAAGTTCGTTTGGCTTGTGTCTGTTTGGAATCCTCAGCAGCATACCGCCTCTGTATGGCTCCAAATTCCACACATTAAGGTATCCTGTAGATGGCAGAAGGGCATCATAGTAGTAATCTGCACTATCTTCCAAAGTGTAATATTTAACATAAGCCTCGCCTGTAGATTCCAACAGCTTTACTTTGTCATTGTACCCAAGTCCTTTAAAAAGGTCTATTGCCTCACTGCTCCGGACCTCATATCTGTGAAAAGGAAGATCTTTAAATACAATCTCCTGCATACGTGTTCTAATTCTGTCTATATCCTCTACAGATACTGCTGTTTTATCTGGTTTGGTAAGTGAACAGAAATATCCTTTTGATATTGGTCTGCGCATAACTATCCTGCACCCAGGAAAGATGTCCCTTGCAGATTTGCTTAAAAGAAAGCATAGCGAGCGCGAGTACACACGCCTGCCACTGTAGGATGTATAATCTAAAAATTCTACATCTCTATTCTTGTAAGCTCTGTATTTTAAACCTTCCGAAACATTGTTGACCTTTGCGGAGAGAATCTGATACTGTTTTGGGAAATCAAATTCATCTATCATATCCAAAAGCGGAGTCCCCTCTTCAAAGTATTTAAACGTTCCTGTGTTCTTGCAAAAGATTTTTACCATAATTTAAGTGTATGTTCCGCGCAAATTTACTACAAGTCGTTTATATTTTGAATATAAATTCATATATTTGTAACACAAGGCTGAGTTTGGATGAATTTCAATAATAAACCACTATAAATACACAATTGCCTATGAAAAGATTATATGCGTCTATATGTAGCACAACACTGTTTGCGCTTCTTTTTTTAATGTATGGCTGCAACAAGTTCGACAGTGAAGGGACTATTGAAGGGGAATATATAGAGGATAGTTCAATAGAACAGGAGAGCAAAATCAATTATCCTGTCTATATTTCGCAGAATATTGAAAGCGAAGTTGCTTCTGCTATAGCAAAGCGCACTAAAAACAGGGTAAATTCCACAGATTTCGCAAAAGTTGCATTTATCAATGATAACGAGCTTACAAAGGAGCTGGCAGAGAATTTTTGTGACTCTAATAAGGTTTTGGTACTTCTAAATCCGTCTGACGAGCATATCAGACAGTTTGCACCTGAAAATACAAAAAACACCAATGTACTTTTTATTGCATATAATGCAGATGGTGAGCATTGCATGATACCAATGCCGGTAGGGAACATTACCTATTCCGAATCAATGAATGGGTTGGTAAACTGGATAAATGATGTTATCCACAACGATCTGCTTGGGGTAGACCCTCAATCAATATTTGAAAAATGTTTTGTAACTCACAGCTACAACTATGAGCTAAAGGATAAAGAGATTACTCATGTTCTCTTCTCAAAAGTGGATAAATTGTCGGGAAGCGGAGTGGTAGAATTAGGGCTTATCATCTACCCTCTTCACGGCTTTGGAGGAAACGGAACCAACGGAATGGACTACTACATTGTTGAGTCTACCGTATCTGTTGTCTCCGACAAGATGTACAGCGGTAACTTTGAAAAAAAGCATGGTGGCGTTCGTGCAAGAATATGTGGCTTCTACTGGAAAAAATTACATTCTGATATCAGTATAGTAGATGCAAGCGGATCCTCTGTTGGACAGTTTATACAGACTCCGTCTCCGGAAACGATAGTTGGTTCAACTACCTATAATTCAGACTGGAGTTTTTCGTTCGGCGGTGCAATTACAGGTGGAACAGATCCCTCTGCAACATTAAGCGGTGGCGTATCCCACTCATCATCAACATCTCGGACAGTGAATGACTGCGACATTATAAGCAATCATACCGGTTCTACGGTTTCGTACGATTATATTGTAAATAATTTACCATCATACAACTTAGGTATCAAAATAAACCCGCCTCAGGCTATTTCTGTTAAGACAGCTACCTTCTACAGCACATGGATATGGGCCGTTCCAACGGCAGACAACGACAATAGCAAGAGCTACTACGCAAAGCTGCGACTATCCAATTTTGTATATGGCGCTTCGTACATGTATTCATCAATGGCGGATTATCACGATTTGGAGTTTGCAATTCCGGATTATGAGGTGAAATTACCTGTTGGAAAGCCAAGCAGGTATTCTACAGGTAATTTTATGTTAATAAATACAGAGAATAATTCGCACATATCCAATATACGTCTTAAGAGTGTAACACACCCGGAATATCCGGAGATTCTTATAAGGGATCAATTCGCATTCGGAGGTTCTTTTACCAAATATGTTCCAACGGGCGAGTATACGCTTGAGTGTGATATTATGAAGAGTGGTGAGAGCAAATTTACAACTTACAAGTATGCCAAAAACTTTAAGGTACTCGCCGGAGGTACCGTAAAATTGGCTTCGGGATACGGTTTTGAGAAAAAATAATTGGAGACAACTGTTATGAGAAGATACATACATATACTTATGATTTCTATTGCTTTGGCTGCTGTTACTTTAATCGTTTCATGCAATAAAAACAGCGGAGTAGAGAGCAATAATGAATTGGAGATAATTGAAACAAAACCCTCAAGTGAGGCTAACACAACAGATTATTCGTTCGGTATTCTATCGCCATCGCTTAACGGTGAATTTGCTGCCGAAGTGGCAAAAAGGTTCAAAGGTGGCCCTGCAGATTTGCAGAGTGCCGATATTCTGTTTATAGGTCAGGATGATCTCAATTCAGACAGGACTTGGGAGGCGTATGAAAGTGGAAAGACAATTGCCGTAGCCTCACCGCAGATTGAGCTGTTGAACGGAGCCTTTAAGGAAAAGAATATTCCTCTTCTTCCCAACAAAACATCCTGTTCACCGCTATCAATTGTCGCTTTCAACAAGACCGGAGACATCTTTACTGCAGATAAGGCACAGTTATCTGATAATTATAGCGTTGCAATAAACAGTCTTGCCAAGTGGACAACATACGTACGGCCATATAGTTTGGGTGAAGTTGTGGACAGCCGGTCTCTGCTTCAGGCTACACATATCTATAACTGCTGGAATGTAAAACTTACAAATGAACTTGTCCTAAAATCGGACAAATTTGAGCACAGAATGTCCGGGGATGCTCTATTCGAGCAGTTCTATTCAGTTATTCCGCTACATTCTTTTGATAATAGTAAAGGGGACTTCTATCTTATAGATGCAACCTTCTCAGTTGCGTCAAAGGATATGTACCAAGGTATCAAATACGTTAAGTTCAATAAAAGGAACAATTATTATGTTGCAGCTTTTTTCCTTAAAGGATTTACAGTAAAAGTTGAATTGGTGGATAAAGACGGTAAACCTGTAGCAACAAAGTTCTACAATGTGCCGCAACCAGTTACCATGTCCGGCAGCACTACATATTCGTCGGGAATAACATGGTCTGCAGATGCCACATTGAGTGGAGGCAAAAGCGGAGGTAATCTAACTCTATCCGGTGGTGTTACCTATAACTCATCAAAAAGCCGTACAATTAACGATGTTATGATAGCAAGTGCCGCACAAAGCGGAATAGTTGATTATACGGTTGATATAAAGAATCTGCCAACCAAACCTGTTGATCCACCTTTAATAGCAAGAAATACATTGGATTTTCACTGCGGATGGGTATGGTATGTTGATAGTGCCAAAGATAACGATGATGATACATATTATAGGATAAAGGTTACTGTTAACAAACTTAACTATGCCTCAAAAGGTGGAGCCGAATATGACGGGATGAAGAACGAGCATCTGTTTAACAAAGAGTTTCAGTTTAATCTGCCGCAACCAAACAGGATTCCGGGTGGTTTTGTAAAATTATACAACAGCATACCTAATTCGTACATGACGAATATCAGCTTTATTGATGCAAAGGATGACAGCAAAATCTACAAGGATGAGTCCGGGAGTGTATATACACAAGGGGAATTTTATGAGGTATGTTTACCGGAAGGTGAATATAACCTTGAATTCTACATTGGAGATACAAAACACACCTCATCTGCCATTGGAACATTTAGTGTTGTGAGAGCTGAGACACTTACACTGCAGAGCGGAGTTTATAAATAAACAACAAAGGGAGTCTTAGACGACTCCCTTTATTGTTTTCACGAATATTTTTTAAAAAATTATCTTTTACTTTGAGAGGTAGGTTTTGGCTTGCGTCTCTATGAGTTCAATATCATCAAAATAGTTTATCCTCATAGCCTCTTTAACCTCTGCTAAAGTTGCTGCCGCAACCTCTCTTGCAGCATCGCTTCCCTCTTTAAGCATTTTGTAAACACCCGGTATATCCTGCTCAAACTCTTTTCTGCGTGCTCTTATAGGTGTTAACATCTCCTCTAAGATTGCATATAGAAACTTCTTCACCTTTACATCACCAAGCCCGCCACGCATGTAGTGCTCTTTAACCTCATTGAGATTGGCATATTCAGGCCAATATTTAGCAAAATGTTCGTCTGTGCAAAAAGCATCCAAATATGTGAATACAGTGTTGCCCTCCACCTTACCAGGGTCTTGCACTTTAAGGTGTCCGGGATCCGTGAACATACCCATAACTTTCTTTCTAAGCTCTTCCGAACTGTCTGACAGGTAAATGCTGTTTCCTAAGGACTTGCTCATCTTTGCTTTGCCATCTGTGCCGGGAAGTCTTAGACAGGCTGTATTGTCGGGAAGCAGAATCTCCGGCTCAATTAAAACCTCGCCGTAAAATGAGTTGAATTTTCTAACTATCTCTCTTGTCTGCTCAATCATCGGCTCCTGATCCTCTCCTGCGGGAACAGTTGTTGCTTTAAATGCAGTTATATCAGATGCCTGGCTTATAGGATAGGTGAAGAATCCTACAGGGATGCTTGTCTCAAAATTTCTCATTAGAATCTCTGTCTTAACTGTAGGGTTACGTTGGAGTCTCGATACAGTGACAAGATTCATGTAATAGAATGTAAGTTCGCAAAGTTCGGCAATTTGAGACTGTATGAACATGGTGCTCTTTGCCGGATCTAATCCAACAGAGAGGTAGTCGAGCGCAACCTCAATAATATTCTGACGGACTTTGTCCGGGTTATCGGCATTGTCTGTAAGAGCCTGCGCATCTGCAATCATTATAAAGATCTTGTCGTAAAGACCTGAATTCTGCAGCTCTACTCTCCTCTTTAAGGAACCTACATAATGCCCCAAATGCAAGCGGCCGGTTGGCCTGTCACCTGTAAGAATAATCTTAGCCATCTCTATTATCATTTATGAGTTTCAGCCTGCAAAAGTAGCAATTTTTTGACAAAATATTGTTTAATATTATTCTGTTATATCCCTTATGCATCTTGCTCTGAAAGAATTGTCAACGGAATTTGGAGATCCTACACCTTTTTTATTAATCAATAAAACATGAAGTCCGTCTCTAGTATCAGAAGTGAATCCAACCCTGTCATTTTCTTCATTGTAGAACGAAAACGATGTTCTGCATGCTGTATATTGCGGCCATCCTCCATTGCTTTTAATTGCATTCTGCATCTTTGAAACCATTAGTATCAGTTCTCTTTGGTTGGGTAACCTGTATCCGTCCGGGCAAAAAGAACCGCCATTTGCAATTTCCTCTTTATAGGCAGACCATTTATGAGCATTATCCTGATTTTTATAATAAACTTCAAATGCAAAATACGGCCTGTTTGCAGCATCTCTCTCACCATGTTCCACTAATTCATGTTTTTGAGTATAGTTTCTTATAGATTGGGGATTAAGTCTTTTTAATTTGATTGTAGGGAATTTTTTACCATCCCTCTCAACCAAGTAGACCTCGGATATATCGTCGGGAATAACATCAAAGTTATCATCATCAGTCCCCAAATTACGTAAAGACCTGTAGTGAACCTTTGCATTTACTCCGTTACCATCAATACCTTTTAGCCAACTTGGGTCTGAATCACTCATTGAGGCACCTTCAGACGACCACATTATTCTAATAATATCTCTTCTGTTTCCGCTGCTGTTTCTGCTTGACATGGTACTGCTACAGTAGTACTGCCTTTTCTGGCTTTCATCTGACCAATCATCATATTGGTATAGCCTTGCATTTGCATCGTATGAATCAATACCTATCCATAAATCAATAAGTTGTGACTCTGCTGCAAGATACCACCTTATCTCGTTATCATCAATTATACCATTACCGTTAATGTCTCTATTATGGGTAATCCATATATATTTTGCATAATTGTATTTTTCTCTAATTGTCCACGTTGCAGGATCAATTATCTCATCCCATCTTAAATCTGCATTGTCATCGCCCTTGTTTTCCAATCTTAACTCCTTGATTATTCTTAATGAATTTTTCCTGCCGTTATTACTGCTGTTGTTTCCATCTAGATTCCACTTAGGATAAACGGAGTAGTAAGGATCATAAATATAGATATTGTTATCCTGAATAGTCTGTGTACCCCAGGCTGTAAAATCTTCTGTATCCTCTATGTTATATAATGTTTCAATAGCAGATTGTTTTAATGAATAAAATGCTACCGATTTACAACTCTGTCCGTCTTTGCTGTAGAATGTTTCGGAAAGAATATTCATTATCCTTTTATCCTGGTTAGCAAACTTTTTCCAATAATTTCTTTTCTCTATTTCAGACAATGGAGTATTCTCACTGTTGGGATTATAATCGTAATAATATTCATTTACAAAAGCGGTTACAGTAAATTTGTTAACCTTATCAAACAGATTCAGTTCATCATTCAAATCATAATGCTCTTTTGCATGTCTCAGAATATCAACAAGCTGTTGAACGTTTACCAATTTATCTACGCCTAATTTATAATCATTAACAAAACATTCATAGCCTGTCTCTTCCGTAAAATTCATGTTATCTGAATATTTGAATGACTCACCAGGATAAGTTTCAAAAGAACTGTTGTAAATTCCATTCTCCCCCAATTTATTAAGCTTAAAGTATACCCATTTTATATCTTTGGGTGGATTTGAACTGTTACCTGCTCCTTCACTGAACGGGGTACGTACATACCATGAAAGATTATCATTAACATCTACGGCATCAAAGGCAATAACACTTGTTCCAAAGTAGGCATCTATTTCATATTCATGTTGAGATCTTATCACATTACCCTCTGCCCCCGGCCTTGGCTCCTTGTCCACCTCTTCATCCCTTGAGTCCACCTCTACAATAATGTCATTTATCGAATTTATGGTAATATTGTATATGTAGTGAGTGTTACGTAGTACAGTGTAGTCATTTACATCATTATTGGTGTTTCCAAGATGCACATAGTATATAACCTCTGCATTTACCTTTACTGTATTTCCAAATTCATCTGTTTCCTTATAGTAAACCCTTCCTTTAATCTTTACGTATGTAGCATATTTTGGTGCATAAATAAAGTCTCCATTTGTTACCAGATTAGAAACTCCAACAGGAATCTTCTCCTGTTTCTCCCTTAAGGCATATCTTTCATTGTCTGTTAAAGTAGTTCCGTTTATAGATTCCGGAATCTTATTATTTGGAGTAATCTTGTGTTCAAGCATATAGAACGAAAATGTTTTGCCTCTCATATCCCCTGTTCCCTCAAAGTTCATTACCTGTGAATTGAAATACATATCCTCCGATTTTTCCTTTAAAAGATCTGTATTGTCATCACTGTCCGATTTAAACAGTTCTACATGCTTAGGGAGGTTTACAACAGACCAGTTGGTAGGGTAAAATTCAACCCCCTCCTTAGTTGCAACATTAAATGTTACCTTTGCGTCTACTCTTGTCATTGGGACAATTACAGATGTACTGCCTCCATGTTCTATTGTCACATCAGAAAGAAAGCCGCTCATTAAAAAACTGCTGCCCCTTTCTACAGAATTCTGGACAATTGATGAGATCATATTGTGAAGGTCCGCATTGCTCTCAACATTATCCAGAGCATCATGAGTAATGTCCATAATATCAAAATCAACATTTGCAATCAAAGCAATCTCTCTATTCTCGCCGCTCGAAACATTTATCGATGGCAGATAGATTATATCATCTATTGTAAAAGAGAGAATATCTTCGTACGAAAAATACTTCCTGGAGACAACAGAGCCATCTCCATCACATACAAACACGTATAGATTATTTATCTTGCTCTCGTCATATTCAGATGATGTTGCCCTCGTAACCACGCTATTGCACATTGGTTTAACCTTAACAGAAAGCTCAGACGGTATCCCATCTGTAACTCTGTTTTATTTATCTATATTCTTTACACACGCAGTCTGTACCAATATAAGCACAAAAAGTATTCTGTATATATTCTTCATCATATTACCATATCAAGTAATCTTAAAAAAATAACTTGGTAATCTTTAATTGTCTTTTCGGTCTATATTTTTTTTCTCAAAAATACTCCTAAATCTTTACCAACTTATTTTTTAACGCTTACTAAGCATATATTTAGTCAAAACTTGGAACATCAATAATCTTTACATCCCAAGGCAATATCTCTGTGTCTATGTTAAAGTCTCCCGACAATTCAGACAATACAAACGTAAGTTTATATCGCTTGCATATTTCAATGGATTTTAGTCCTCTAAGGATACCTGAAAGATTATTCTGTATAGTTAATGTATGTTTAACATCTTCATCATCTGTATATGAATAGATTACAGTGATTTTAACATCTTTTATATTTTCTGAATCACGATCTATTAACTGTGGAATAAGAAAGAAATTAAGATTGTCTCGTATAATGGCAACCGTCCCGGCTGATTTAGTTATAGGACTATCAATAATGTAATCCGTGTTTAGGAGTATATACTCTCTCAACTCCTCGTAATTTGGAATAACTGAGTAATTATTCAATGCATCAGAAACAGAAGATTGTATCGATGCAGGATATTTGAAAATGCCATTATAGGCAACATATTCAAATGATATTTTCTCTATACTATATTCTCTTGAATCAGATACGGCTTCCGATGTCTTTGCATAGAATTCGAATTTAGAAAGCGCATGTATAAAATTAATTTTAACCTGCCCATTGTTTGGTTGTTCCATGTCATATAAAGGGACTGAGAGTAAAAGATCTCTATGTCTGTTGATGTGAGCAGATTGGTCACATGATATTACCGGAGCCCCCTTAGAATCTTTATTCTGAAGATATGAAATTTTAATAAATTCATCTCCGGAGTCCGGTATATATGGTGCATATGCAAAAAAACTTATCTTATTTTTATACGGCCATATCTTTGGGTCGTTATCATATATCCAACCTCCATATCCATTTGGCTTGTAAATCTTTAGATTCTGCATAAACGTACATGCAGAATTTAAAGGATTAAAACCACTTGTACCGGAATAGGCATAAACTCCAAATTCATCAAGATTAGATGTTGTGTAAGATGATGATTTAGAATCAATATTACTATCTGTACTGCTATGACCTGCTAATGCAGGATAAAAAATAATTTTTACACCGCTCCCCTCTTCACTGCTATCCTTGCTGCATGATACTAAAAAAATGACAACAATGCTATGCAGAGTGTAAAGCAGAGCCTTAAAATAACTATTTGCTACCATGAAACTTTAACTACATTCGGCCACAAAGGTAGTAATAAACTTTTAATTTACGGTGACTAATTTATAATAACTATCCTTTTAGAAGCTTTAAAACAGTTTATTTATGCACTAATCCTGGATCTCACTCTCATCTATTAAATTATTCAGCAGGGCATACACTACAAAACCTGATACAGACTTGATTCCGGTTTTTTTTGATATGTTTTTTCTGTGAGATATAACAGTATGTATAGATATATTAAATATTGAAGCTATCTCCTTGTTATGTAAACCTTTGGCAACCGCAACAAGGATCTCCTTTTCACGCTGCGACAACTCCTCCCCTTTTAATGTTTGTTCAACGGATTCTGTTGTGTTACGCAATGACTCTAAAATCCTTAATATTTTAGATGGCGTATCCGACATCTCAAAATTTCCACTATAAAACGGATTGGAGCTATATCCAATAGAGCAATACAACGCGTCTTCATACAATCCTTTGGAATATAATTTTCTATTAAGATCTAAAAAGAGAGGATTCAAAATGACAATATCGGGTTTTACCACGATAAGTCGTTCCATAGCCTTGTATATATCTGTTGATGTTTCACACACTGCGAGTTTGGTTGATTCTGTAATTATAGATTGCAATCCCGCAACAACAATATATGAAGGATCTATAATAAAAACTTTTTTCTTTGAGTTAATTCTCTCCACTATCTTACCTCCTCAATTCTATGTACCATTGGAATTAGTACTTTATTCTCAATTCTGGTATGTTTGGCCAAATCCTCTTCAAATGTAAAGATATCTTTTAAAACATCATTAACAGAGGACAGATCTTCCGGTGTCATCTCTCCATATGGAAGATACTTAATTATTATATTTTTAAGATCACTTAATTTGTCGTCTATATTACTGTGATTGTCCTCATATTGTTCAATTGAATATGCCCCGGCCTGTGTCTGTTTGCCAAGAAGTGAATTAATATATGGGAATACTACATTCTCCTCGTAGTTGAAATGTTTTATAACCTCAGCTTTATAATTCCTAAAAAATTTTAAAATAAGTTTGAATTCAGATCCATTGGTGGATTCGCTAATACTTAATAGCTTCTCCTCAATAACCTTAATTCGTCTGTTGAGATAGTTAAGATGAGAACGCTTCAAATAGTGTATCAACTCATCTATTGTAATAAGATTAAGCTCTTTAACAGAGGGCAGATACGTAGAAAATGTATTGATATTTGCAATTATCAAGAAGAATCTACAATTGATAGAGTGTAGTCTGCACACTTCATCCACATTCATGTCTCCAAATCCAAGCGGAATATTAAATCTCCTTATTATATCCAACAATGTACTGTCGTTAAGTATCATATCAGCCATCTTGCTGTTTGGAGAATACAGATAATTTGTCTCTTTACTCATAGTAAACTACTTTAATAAACTTTTAATAAACACTACACCTCAGCATTATTTGCAAATGTATATCAAATCGCAAACAAATGAAAAATATAACAAAATGTTTTAGCGTCTTTAAAGCAAAAAAGAGCGGCCAATCTGTTTTGGCCACCCTCTTTATAAAAACTGAAGCTTATATGAATTAGTCTAATCTTTATATCCCGGATTTTGCTGAAGCTCAGGATAAATTATTCTCTCCGAGTGAGAAATAGGCAATGCCACCTTATAATAATCCCAACTGAAAGAGTTATGATAACCTGCACCACCTGCAAAATCATGAGGGTCAGATTCCATATCTCTTGTGATTGTACCACCTCTTCTCATAATATCAAAGAACCTGTGTCCTTCACCGATAAACTCTTTCTGGCGCTCCGTCTGGATAAGATCCAATGTTGCTGCAACATCTGTAGCTGTAGGATCTGCACGCCTTCTAACCTCATTAAGGTAGTAGCTTGCATCAGAAGCACCTGTTTCAAGACCTGCCTCAGCGGCAATGAGATATGCCTCTGTTATACGCATAACCCTTGGGTTGTTTCTTCTGAATGTGTAACCTTTATCCTTGTTGCCAATGAATTTCCTTAACCAATACTCACCAGTCTTCTTAGCACCTGTTGTTGGATCGTCATAAGCTATCATCTGAGCTCTTACATCATTAGGAGTTTCGGTAAACAACTCTCTCCACTTTTTGGTAGGGATAATACTTGCTCCTGCATTTTTGTCATCAAACCAAAGATTATGGTAAATTGTATAGAAACCTCCGTCACCGTCAATATCACCGCTGGTTGAAACCAATAGTTCAAGTACAGACTCGTCATCTCCCTCTTTACCCCAATATGCCAAATAGTCTGCATTTGGAACCAATCTATATGGAGAACTTGTAACAACCTCCTTAGCAGCAGCATACGCTGTGCTGTAATCACCTTTGTAAAGGGCTATTTTTGCCTGTAGAAGTTTTACGCTCCAGTAATTAAAATGACCAAGATTCTTATCTTTGGAAATCAAAGCCTCAGCTGCCTTAAGATCCTCCTCTGCAGCTGCGTATGATTGAGCTACTGTGCTTCTTGGGACATGGCTCTCAGAAGGAGCTACAGTATTTTTTAGAATAACTGCTCCCAAAGAAGCACCGTTATCATACTGATAAGGATATCCGTACAATTTTGCAACCTCAAAGGTACATAACGCCCTAACAGCCAATGCTTCTGCCTTGTAACTCTGCTTAAGAGCCTCCTGTTTATCTGTGCTTGTAGCCAATACATCTATATTCTCCAAAAAAGTATTGCATCTGTTAATTACAGCATAAAATTGAGTCCATAGAGAGAAATATGTATTTTGCTCAGACTCATAGTCTAAAGCGTAAATAGCAGTGCTGTTTCCACCGGCTTCACGAGGATAGAGATTATCTGCCCTCATATCACCCATGCTGGCCATATATGTTCCATATACGGTATAATATTTTAGAGGGGTATATAGACCGTTTACAGCAACAGCGGCATCCTCCATCGTAACAAGCGCCTTCTCTGCAGGTACAGCATCGGTAGGCAATCTGTCTAAGAATCCTTTACAAGATATAATCACAGACAGAACTGCAATTAATAATATACTATTAAAAATCTTTCTCATAATTACCATAGTTTAACAATTAGAAACTAACTTCAACGCCCAATGAAACAGTTCTCAAAGCAGGCATACTGTATTTGTATCTTCCATTTGCAGGAACCTCAGGATCTATATTAAGGCCTGAGAATGTTAACAAGTTGGAACCGGCTACATATACTCTTGCATTAGATATACCTAACTGATTTGTGAATGATTTAGGAATATTATAAGACACTGTCATGTTCTTAAGCCTTAGATAATCTCCTTTTTTCATAAATCTGCTTGAGTAGTAATAA
>ERZ857629.2517-NODE-2517-length-17245-cov-4.436184_pt1 | contig 17245 bp, 15 predicted proteins | sample MGYA00519700_ERZ857629 | MGnify/ENA primary metagenome ERZ857629 (study PRJEB31778, sample SAMEA3449351) | human gut metagenome | biome: human gut; feature: human-associated habitat; material: faeces | place: United Kingdom | collected 2010/2012 ...
GGGATCTTCCTCATCCATGATCATGAGCTGATCGTTCAGCACGCCCTTGATGCCGTGGAACGCGCCGTAAACTCTGGTAATATCAGGGTTTTCCAGACCGGTTTTGATGACACCGTAGGCAGAGCAGTTGATAACAGAGGAAGGACCGCCGGACTGACCAATGATCAGGGAGCCGACCAGTTTCTTTTCGGACATATTGGATACCTCCAGAAGAAATAATGATGTTTTTTTGTGTACTTTTCCGGCTGCGGACATACCACAGCCCCAGCCGAAATCATTATAACACGCTTCCTGCGGGATGGCAAATATTTTTATTGAAATCGCGGAAATTTGTGGTATAATGAAGCCATGAAATGGGGTTCGCCCCTGAAATTAAGAAAGGATGATATTATGGCACTTGTTACTTCTACCGAGATGTTCAAGAAGGCCTACGATGGCGGCTACGCAATCGGCGCTTTCAACGTGAACAATATGGAAATCGTGCAGGCCATCACCGAAGCCTGCAAAGAGGAGCACGCACCTGTAATTCTGCAGGTCTCCAAGGGTGCCCGCGCCTATGCCAACCACACCTACCTTGTGAAACTGGTTGAGGCCGCCGTCATTGAGTGCCCCGACATTCCCATCGTTCTGCATCTGGATCACGGCCCCGACTTCGAGACCTGCAAGGCCTGCATCGATGGCGGCTTCACCTCCGTCATGATCGACGCCTCCTCCAAGCCCTTTGCCGAGAACATCGAGATCACCCGGAAGGTCGTTGAGTACGCTCATGACCACGGTGTTGTGGTTGAGGCTGAGCTGGGCACTCTGGCCGGTATCGAAGACGAAGTTAAGGTTGCTGCGCACGCCGCTTCCTACACCCGTCCCGAGGAAGTTGAGGAGTTCGTCTCCAAGACCGGCTGTGACTCTCTGGCTATTGCCATCGGCACCAGCCACGGTGCTTACAAGTTCACCGCCGCACAGTGCACCCGGAACGAGCAGGGCATTCTGGTTCCGCCTCCCCTGCGCTTTGACGTTCTGGAAGAGGTCTCCAAGCGTCTGCCCGGCTTCCCCATCGTTCTGCACGGTTCTTCTTCCGTGCCTCAGAACTATGTGCAGATGATCAACGCCCACGGCGGCAAGATGCCCGACGCTGTCGGTATCCCCGAGGAGCAGCTGCGTCACGCTGCCGAGCTGTCCGTCTGCAAGATCAACATCGACTCCGATCTGCGTCTTGCCATGACCGGCACCATCCGTCAGTTCTTCGATGAGCATCCTGACAAGTTCGATCCTCGTGAGTACCTGAAGCCCGCCCGTGCCAACATCAAGGAGCTGGTCCGCCACAAGCTGGTCGACGTTCTGGGCTGCGCCGGCAAGGCTTAATCGCTTTTCCCTCTTAAAAATTATCCCGGTATCCTTCCTTTCGGATACCGGGATTTTTTGTTGTACGGAATAGTAAATTGGAATTTAGCGGGACGAAGCCCCCTTAGCTCCCCTTTGGGGGCGCTGTCACGGCGAACGCCGTGACTGAGAGGGCCATTCCGATTCGGTATCATTCCGAGCCAGCGCGCACGCTGGCTCGGAATGATACATGATCGCAGGTGCCTTACACCGCCAAATTTCAATTTATATGTATGTTAATACGAAACTTTGCTCAACCCTTCCGTTTGATTGCCCGGAGGGCCGCTTCCCTGATGTGTCCGGCAGTCATGCCGTACTCCTGAAGCAGGAAATCCTGAGAACCAACCTGACCGTACCGGTTCTGAATTCCGATAAACTCCATGGGCACCGGATGATTCCGGCAAAGAAGGTTCGCCACGGCAGAACCCAAGCCGCAGGAGACCTGATGATTTTCCGCAGTCACGATGCAGCCGGTTTCCGCCGCTGCCTGAAGCACCAACATCTCATCCAGCGGTTTCCAGGTGTGCATATCGATCACCTTCGCCACAATGTCTTCCTTCCGGAGAAGCTCGGCAGCGTCCAGCGCTTCCGGAACCATCACACCGGAGGCAATGATGGTTACGTCCTTTCCCTCCTGCAGGAGAACGCCCTTGCCGATCTCGAACTCAGCGCCATCGGCATAGACCGTGCGGAAGCCCTTCCGAATCAGCCGCATGTAGGAAGGAGACGGGCACTGTGCCAGCTGCTTTGTCAGGGAGTAAGTCTGGACATAGTCACAGGAGTCGATCACCACCGCATTGGGCATGGTCATGTACAGTGCACAGTCCTCAAAGGGCATGTGAGTTGCGCCGTTATACATGGCCGTAACGCCGGGATCAGAGCCGATCACATGCACAGGCAGATTGCTGTATCCGGCGGAAAGGAACGCCTGATCGAACATTCTGCGGGAGGCAAAGCAGCCGAAGGAATGGACAAAAACCTGCATTCCCGCTGCCGCCATGCCGGACGCCACACCCATGGCGTTCTGTTCGGCAATGCCCGCGTTAAAGGTCTGCTCCGGGTAGGCCGCCAGAAGCTTTCCGCTGTTGATGCAGCCCATCAGGTCGCAGTCAATGTGCACGAGCTTCCGGTTCTCCCCCATCAGCTCCAGCATGGCCGCCACATAGGCATCCCGGTTTGCCCGGGAATCCGTTCCGTGATTCTGAGATAAGGTAAATTTCACTGCCGTTTCCTCCTTATCGGTTCTCTTCCAATGCAGCCAGAGCCGCTTCGGATGCCGCGATTGCCTCGTCCCACTGCTGTCTGGTCGGCTGAGAAGAGTGGGCGCCGCTGGGCTCGGCAAAGGTTGCGCCCTTGCCCTTGACGGTATTCAGGATGATGCAGACGGGCTGCCGCTTCACTTCCACGGCACGGTTCAGAGCGTCATAGATTGCCTCCACGTCGTTTCCGTTGGAAAGCTCCATGACATACCAGCCGAAGGCATCAAACTTGGCGGCAATGCCCTTGCCGTGGCTCATGACATCCTCGGTCCTGCCGTCCAACTGCCGCCCATTCTGGTCCACCAGACACACCAGATTATCCAGCTTATAATGGGCGGCGAACTGCGCTGCCTCCCAGATCTGTCCCTCATCGCACTCACCGTCACCCACGGCAACGTAGACCCGGCTGTGCTTTCCCTCCTGACGCAGTGCCAGCGCGGCGCCCACCGCCTCGCTCATGCCCTGCCCCAGAGAGCCGGTGGTGAGATCCACACCGGGAGTCATGTTCCGATCCGTGTGGGAGGGAAACCGGGTGCCGGGATGATTCAGAGTATACGCCGCCTCCATGGGGTAGTAGCCCATGAGTCCCAGCGTTGCGTACATCACGGGGCCGCCGTGTCCCTTGGACAGGACGAACCAATCCCGATCCTCCCAGCGGGGATTCTTCGGATCCACATGCATGACCGCCCCGTAAAGCACCGCCATGGCGTCCGCCATGGACATGGAGCCGCCCACATGGCCAAAGCCCCGGGACGCAATAATTTTCAGGGTTTCCAACCGAATTTTAGCGGCGAAAACCTTTAATTCATACGCTTGTTTCTTGTTCATGCTTATCTCCTTTTTTCGGAAACTCCGGTTCCGCCGGTAATCACCACACCGGCGGAACTACGGATTTCTCAATATGCCCGTTCATAAATTCCGAGAATTTCTTCCCGGCTCAGAGGGATGTAGGCGCTGCCCAGCAGCCGCTGCTGGGTTTTCTCCACCGTGGAAGCAAATGCCGCCAGTTCTTCCCGGGGCACGCCGTACTCCCGGACGGATTTTCCGGGCAGGATTTTTTCCATCAGCCCGTACAGCGCTTCCAGCGCTTCCTCCCGGGAGCAGCCGAGACAGACGGCGATCCTCTCTTCCAATCTCGCAAGCTTCCCGCCGGGAGCCGTTTCCGCATACTTCTTCATGACCGGCGCAAACATGACCTGATTGGCCTCCCCGTGGGGCACATGGTACTCGCCACCGAGGGGATAGCTCAGGGCGTGAACCGCACCGCAGCCGGCGTTTCCAAAGGCAATGCCTGCATAGTTGGACGCGATCAGGAAATCCCGGACATCCGGCTTCCAGTCGCCCTGCCGTTTTGCCGTCCGCTGCCAGCCGGGAAGAATCAGCTCCAGCGCCTTTTCCGAAAACACCTCACTCCATGCGGTCGCCCTGGGAGACAGGAAGCTTTCCACTGCGTGGATCATGGCATCAATGGAAGAAGTGGCAAAGACCGAGTAGGGCAGCCCTTCCAGAAGCTCCGGAATCAGCACCGCTTCCCGGGGAAACAGCGCCCGGGATACGATTCCCTGCTTGGTGCCGAGACGGGTTCTGCCAATGATGGAAATACCCGTCACCTCGCTGCCGGTGCCGCAGGTCGTGGGCACAATGTACAGCGGGTGGAGCTGGGTCAGCTCTGCCGCCCGGGCGTACAGATCGTCCGTCCGATCCTTTCCCTCTGCCACGGCCAGCAGCTTGGCAATGTCAATGACCGTACCGCCGCCCACGGCAATCAGCCGGTCATAATCGGTGCTCTCCAGATCCGCAAGGATGGCATCCACTGTTTTGTCTGTAGGCTCCCCACCGGGATAGCGGCTGCGGAACAGGAATTTACAGGGCAGCCGCAGCCGGGCAAGGTCGGACTTGTAAACATGCTCGCTGGTAAAAATCAGGTCCCGGTCGGTCAGCCCGGCAGCCTCCGCAAAAGCCCCGAAGCTTTCATATTCCCCAATGGCGGGAACGATTTCAAAAGCAGCCATTTCCGTTTCTCCTTCCCGCGTGCTCAGATGTCCGGAAAATACTTTGCGTTGGGAGCAGCCGCCCAGGCATACTCCTCTACCGTTGTGGTCACGATCTGGGCATCATCCCGCAGACGGATGCACCACAGATAGAACTCGGCGTAGCCGGGAGCGGCGCACTGGGAGTGGGTCACATTTTCCGGCATGCCCATCAGATCGTTGTTCCGCACCTTAAAGGCATCGTCACCGTACTCCGCCAGACCGTAGCCGTTTTCCGGCAGGAACTTGTAGTAATAAAGCTCCGGCTCCACATGCTGGTGGGGCGGATAGGAGGACCACTTACCGGGGTCATGTACCACTTCACCAATAAAGAAGTTGGTCTCCGGACAGTTGGAGCGGTCGAAGAAGGTCCGTACCCGTCGGGTGGACATGTCGTTCATCACACCGGCACCCCGCAATTCGTTGGGGCACAGGCAGTCCTCCGGCTTCATCAGCCGGGCGGGGAATGTCCGCCTGTTTTCCGTCCGTACAATGGCAATTTCCGTATCCGCCAGAGCCGTCACGGTCACTGTGGTATTCTGGGGCACATGGAGCAGTACCGCGCCCTCGTGGAAGCAGTCGGTACGGTGCACCGTCTCCCTGTTTTCTTCCCAGGCGAAGGTAACCTCACCGGACAGCAGGTCGTACACAACCTCCTGCGGGAAGGAGAAGGTCAGCACCTCTCCCTTTTCCATTTTCTGCACACCGAACTCCATTCCCATCATCTCGGGATTCCCGGAGGCAGTGACCATGGAGGTGTAACCCTTTTTCAGGGGCCCCTTGCTTGTGAATTTCATAATCATTCTCCTTTCGATAAAAAAGCACTTTTCTTTTGAAGAAAAAAGCGCTATACTGACAGAGTAGCTTTGATTTTTTCGCCGGTTTCTCTGAAATTCAGAAGGTTAACCGGTTTACTTTCTTTCTAAAAAGAATCGCCCATCATCGGATCGGCTTTTCTGACAGGAGGTTATCAAAATGCGAACCGTTGTAACGGACGGGAATCTGCGGGAGCTGACCACCCATGGTACTTCCGGATTTCCGGTGGAGATCAACCATGACGATCTGTGCGGCTTTCAGAGCTGCCGCATCCGACGGCACTGGCATCCGGAAATGGAAATATCCATTGTCCGGCAGGGGCAGGCGTGCTATGAGGTGGGTTCGGACCGCTTTGCTCTGGAGGCCGGGGAAGGGATCTTTATCAACACGGGCGTGCCCCACGGCATTTCGCCCCAGACGGAAGCACCCACGATCCTGACCACTTTCATTGTCCACCCGGCATTTCTGTACGGCTCGCCGGACAGTATCATTGCGGAAGAACTTTTTCGCCCGCTGGCAAATTCCGGCAAGCTTTCCGTTATCCGGCTGCGACCGGAAACCACCGCTGCCTTTCTGCAAATTGAAGCGCTGAACCGCCAGCGGCCCTTCGGCTACGCTCTGAAGGTAAAGGGGCTTTTCTGCGAGGGCTTCTATTCTCTCCTGGCCCCTTACGCCGAAGTGCTGCGGCAGGCTCCCGCCGTCCGGGAGCAGGACATGCAAACGCTGGATCAGATTCTGCAAATTCTGCACCGCACCTATTCCGAGCCGCTGAATCTGCAAACGATTGCCAGCCAGACCGCCATGTCCAAGGAGGGCTGCTGCCGCTTTTTCAAGCGGATGACCGGGCAGACCCTTTCCCAGTATCTGGAAAACTACCGGGTTTCCCAGAGTCTGAATCTTTTGTCCGACGGGAAGCTGCCGATCCTGCAAATTGCCGCCCAGGTGGGCTTCAGCAATGCCGGACGCTTCTCCGCCGCCTTCCAGAAACGAATGGGCTGTACCCCCCGCCAGTATTCCCAACGGCTGGGCTAGCTTTACTATAATCCATTTTCCCCCGGGAAAAAAGCCGCATCTTGACAATTTTTAGCCACATTTTGCACGAGATCACGGGAGGCCACGCATGCCGTCATTCTGCGCTGATTGTTCCGGAATCCCTGCCCCGCAGAAATGAGGCCGCAAAAGCCGCCAGTCTGAGGTCCCTCGGACTGGCGGCTTTTGTGGAATGAGCCAACTGCGGTTATCAGAAGCACTTCTGGTTGCGTTCTTTCCGGCAGGCTTCCTTGCGGGCGCAGTGGTAGCAGACTTCGGTATCCGGGGAGGGCTCTCCCTTCTGGAATTTTACCAGATTTCCCACCGTCGTCTGGGCAATGTTGTGGAGCGCTTCCTTTGTCAGGAACGCCTGATGGGAAGTAACGATCACGTTGGGCATGGCAATCAGCCGCACCAGCGTATCGTCCTCGATGATCGTATCCGAACGGTCCTCATAGAACAGGTCGCCCTCTTCTTCGTAGACGTCCAGACAGGCCGCGCCCACCTTCCGGCTCCGCAGGCCCTCGATCAGCGCCTCGGTATCCACCAGACCGCCCCGGGAGGTATTGACAATAACCACGCCGATTTTCATTCTGGCAATGGCGTCAGCATCGATCAGGTGCCGGGTATCGTCCGTCAGGGGGCAGTGCAGTGAGATCACATCCGCCTGCTCCAGCAGCTCCGGAAGCTCCACATAAGTCAGGCCGCTGTCGGGGTTGGGGAACTTGTCATAGGCAAGCACCCGCATGCCGAAGCCCCGGCAGATGTCGGCAAAAATCCGTCCGATTTTACCGGTACCCACCACGCCCACGGTCTTTCCGTGAAGATCAAAGCCCGTCAGACCGGACAGGCTGAAATTAAAGTCCCGGGTGCGGATATAAGCCTTGTTGGTGTGCCGGTTTACGGTCAGCAACAGCGCCATGGCATGCTCGGCGACCGCGTAAGGCGAGTAAGCAGGGACCCGGAACACATGCAGCTTTCCGAAGCAGGCGCGGGTATCCACATTGTTAAAGCCCGCGCAGCGCAGGGCGATGACCCGAACGCCCATCACATACAGTGCGTCCACCACCGCGGCATTCACCGTATCATTGACAAACACGCACACGCCGTCAAAGCCCTTCGCCAGCTGGACCGTATCCTCGTTCAGTTTGGTTTCAAAATACTTGACCGTCCAGTCGGTTTCGGCAAGATAAGCGTCAAAGCCCGGCTTATCGTAGGGCTTTGCGTCAAAAAATGCAAGTTTCATAGGCGTACCTCCTGTGTCTTTCCGCTGTCCGTCCGCAGCATCTGCCGGATCCGGCGGAAGGTTTCCTTCTCCCCCTTCTCACAGAGCATCCGCAGCAGCGCTTCCAGCTTTTCCCGGGTCTCCGGGTGCATCAGCTCACGCTCCCGGCTTTTCAGAAAATAGTTCAGCGGGGAAGCCGCCGTGTAATTCTTCCCCTGATAGATTTTGCAGGCGGCGATCCGGTCCATGACCATTTCCGAAAGGTACCGGGTAGGCATGGGAACGCTTTCGTAGCACCGGGTTTGCAGGTTCATATCCGTCCAGTACTCATAGTGGTGCCGGTTGCGTCCCTTGTGGTGCATCCATGCTTCGCTGTACCCCTTTGCCTCCCGCTCGGCGGCATTGGGGCTGCGGGTTCCCTGATAGAACCGGGCGCCCTCCAGAAATTCCGTGGGCGAATACTTGGACAGGTCGTGGGTCAGTCCCTGCCAGATCAGTCCCACCCGGAAGCAGCCCCCCATGACCAGATGGCGGTGGTGCGTGATCGTCCGGAAGTGTCCCCACCATTTTTTCCAGGTGATTTTCATGGTTCAGCCTTCCGATACCACGATTTCGGACACCTTCAGCCCGGGATTCCGGCGGCAGGTAAAGTCAATTGCCCAGAAGCTGGTGAACACCAGCAGCTTGCCGCCCCGGTAATCCTCCAGCAGTTCCGCGTCAGAACCCAGATTCAGCTCGTCCAGATCTCCCGGATAGCTGTCGATCCGACGGATTTCCTCATAAGGCAAGTGCTCCATCCGCAGCTCCACGCCGTACTCGTTCTTCATCCGGTACTGGAACACGTCAAACTGCAACGTGCCGACCACGCCCACAATGACCTCCTCCATGCCGGAGTTCGGCACCTTGAAGATCTGAATGGCGCCCTCCTGGGCGATCTGCTCCGTGCCCTTTACGAACTGCTTCCGCTTCATGGAGTCTTTTGCGGACACCCGGCAGAAATGCTCGGGAGCAAAGGTGGGAATTCCGGAAAACCGGAACTTTTTCCCCGGGGTGGTGATGGTATCACCGATGGCGAAAATGCCCGGGTCAAATACGCCGATCACGTCTCCGGCATAGGCCTCATCCACAATTTCCCGCTCTGCCGCCATCAGCTGCTGAGGCTGGCTCAGTCGCATTTTTCTGCCGCCCTGCACGTGGTAATACTCGGCGTCCCGCTGGAACTTGCCGGAACAGATCCGCATAAATGCCAGCCGGTCCCGATGTGCCTTATTCATGTTCGCCTGAATTTTGAACACAAAGGCGGAGAAATCCTCCTGGAAGGGGTCGATCACCCCGCAGTCCGCCACCCGGGCAAGGGGCGGCGGGGTCAGCTTCAGGAAGGACTCCAGAAAAGGCTCAATGCCGAAATTTGTCAGCGCGGAGCCAAAGAACACGGGAGAAAGCTGTCCGTTCCGCACCTCTTCCCCGTCCAGTTCCCGCCCGGCAGACAGCAGCTCCACATCGTCAATGAGCTGCCGGTGCTTCTGTTCGCTGCCCAGGAGCTCCGCGACCTGCGCGTCATACAGATCCACCGCCATCTCCGCAGCCTTGCTCTTACCGGAAGCGCCGGAGAAGAACAGGAGCTTGCTTTTTTCCCGGTCATAGACGCCCTGAAAATCCTTGCCGCAGCCAATGGGCCAGTTCATGGCATACGTCTCAATACCCAGCTCCCGCTCCAGCTCGTCCAGCAGGTCGAAGGGGTCCCGGGTCTCCCGGTCCATTTTATTGATAAAGGTAAAAATGGGGATATGCCGCATGGCGCAGACCTTGAACAGCTTCCGGGTCTGGGGCTCCACGCCCTTGGCGCCGTCGATGACCATGACCGCGCTGTCCGCCGCCATCAGGGTCCGGTAAGTATCCTCGGAAAAGTCCTGATGGCCCGGGGTGTCCAGAATGTTGATGCAGAATCCGCCGTACTGGAACTGCATGACGGAGGAGGTCACGGAAATACCACGCTGCTTTTCGATCTCCATCCAGTCGGAGGTAGCGGCCCGGGAATTCTTCTTTCCCTTTACCACGCCCGCCTGCGCAATGGCGCCGCCGTAAAGCAGGAACTTTTCCGTCAGAGTCGTTTTACCGGCATCCGGGTGGGAAATGATGGCAAAGGTACGCCGCCGGCTGATTTCCTGAGCTAAAGATGACATAAATAAGCAATCTCCTGTTTTTCAGTCTGATCCGGCAGTATATTCCTGAGAATGCCGCTGCCGATAGTTTTCCAATTTACAATAAGTTCAGTTTACCATATTTTCTCCGGAGTTTCAAGTGGATAGACCTGAACCTCACACAATACGCAGGAACTTGAAAAATCTCTTTCCCCGGTGGATTGTCAAGTCAAATGCGGACACTGTGTAAAATGTCGCATTTCCTTCTTTGGGAAAAATCCAATTTGAAAAGGGGAAAAAATATGCTATAATAATTTCAGCATCCGTTGACGGAGGCATGCATGTCCCCTTGTCAACGGACGCTACAGCCATCCGACGGAAAGTGAGGCAATAGCATGAGCTGCCTGACCCGAATAACCAACTATTATCCGCAGTTAACGGCCTCCGAGAGAAAAATCGCCGACTACCTGACGAACAACCCGGAAAGTGCCGTAAAACTGAATATCAACGAACTTGCCAAGGTCATCCCCTGTGCCCCATCTTCCATCACCAAATTTGTAAAAAAGCTGGACTACCGCTCCTTCAGTGACATGCGTCTGGAGCTGATGCGGAATGTAGACAGCTCCAGTGCCGCCGATTTTTCTCAGTTTCTGGGATGGAGCGGCAGTCCGGATTCGATCAGCCAGTATTATATGCAGGGTATTACCCAGACTCTGCAGGCAACTCTGGAGATCAATGAATTTGACAAGTTTACAAAAGCCGCCCAAATGATTGCCGATGCCCACACGGTTTACCTTTTCGGAGTCGGAAACTCATCCATTATTGCCCAGGATATGATGCAGAAACTGATTCGGCTGAACAAGCGCTGCATATTTTGTCTGGACGGAAATTTCGGCGTGCAGAACTCCATGCTGGCAACTCCCGAGGATGTGGCTCTGACCATTTCCTATGGCGGAGACACGGATGAGGTAAACATTGCCGCCCGCCGGATCCGCGAGGCGAAGTGTCCGCTGATCGCCTTTACCCGTTGTGCGAAAACGCCGCTGAGCAGCATGGCTGACCTGAACCTGCAGGTTCCGAATATCGAACAGGTCACCCGGATCGCTTCTCTCTTTTCCAGGTATTCCTTTCTCTTCCTTGTAGACATTGTTTACCTGAAGTACGCACAAATCGCCGGTTTCGATTCCAATGCGATCCTGCGGGAGTACCGGGAACTGCATAAGCCGCTGGTGGAGGGATAGCCGCGGACATCCCATGGCGGGAACACATGAGCCCAAAGGATAGGAAGTCATTCCAAAACAGTCCGCAGACCGGTTTGGAATGACTCCCTATCCTTTGGGCTTATGCTTTACAGCTGCTTACGCATGTGAAAAAATTCCCGAAAACACTCCATACCGTGCCGCTCATAGAACCGTCTTCCGTCCGTGTCCGTAGACAGGAAGTAAATAAAGTAGATTCCCTGACAGGCATAGTCGTGCAGCACACTGCAAAACAGCACCGATCCAAGTGCGTGATTGCGGTACTGCTCTGCCACGCCAAACGGTCCAAAGCGGTTGGGACTGTTGTCCATTCCACGCATGCAAAATCCGATCACATGATCTTCCGGCGAAACGCAGAGATAGATCTGCGCCTCACCCTTTTTTTCACGCAGCAGGATCTCTACATTCCTATACCATCCCGGCGTAAAGTTTTCTGTCAGGAACCTTCGGAGACTGGCTTCATATTTTGGCAGAAATCCGGTAAATCGGAATCCATCCGCCTCCATTTTACGACGCTTTTTCTGAATCTCCTCCGGTATCTGATACCCTTGCAGGATTTTCCGCATGGAAAAGCACGGTTTCTCCCGCAGGTACCCTCTTTGGGTAAAGAAAGACATTGCTTCCTCTGCGGTACAGTCCACTCCGGGAACAAAGTAATGCGGACTGTAGCTTCCCAGTATGATCTGTAACGCTCCCTTTTGGCGCAGCCGATCCTCAAGATCCTGACACAGTTGGGTTCCAACGCCCCGGCGTCGGCAGTCCGGAGCTACAAACAGAATGCAGATCCATCCATTTTCCGGTTCCAATCCTTTGGTGTAATAAGCAGCCTTCCGCTTCATGCCGTACCCGAATCCGATAATTCTCCCATTTTCCTCGGCGCAAAGCAGAAGACCACGATCAAAATTTTCATCCAGAAGAATTCTTTCCCGAAAAATCGCTTCATTCAGCATATCCATCGGAAGGCATTGATTCCACAGCGCAACGACATGGGAAAGCTCTGCCTCATCAAATTCTCGCACGCTCACGTCAGACCTTCACCTCCACCAGCACAAAGTCCATTCCCGGAAGAATGCGGGCAGCTTTTCCGGAATCCTCCGGGCAAATATGGGCAGCAATATTGACGCGGTGATCCGCGGGCAGATCACAAAGCAGCAATTGAAGCTCCCCTGAATATCTGCAATAGTTTTCATTGTCAATCGTAATGTCAAACCGGCGTCGTCCGCTGCTTTTACGGGGAGGTATTGCCGGGCCGAACGCCGCCATTTCCCGCGAGCTCTGAGAACGGATCGCCGTCTCCGGGCAGTCGGGGCGGGCATGGTGAATCCCGCCGAAAAGGATGCTTCGCTCCCTTTCGGAAATTCCCTTTTCTGTCCGGACACGCAGCGTGACCGGATTATTCCGGCAGACCTCCGCCACATCCCGCAGTTCCTCTTCCCCGGCAAGGGGATCTCCGATCAGAACGGAGTCAATGAGCCCTGTCCGTTTCAATTCCGCTGCGGCGTCCCCGCTGGAAAGGAAGCGGTGCCTTTCCACGGTTGGCAGTCCGGCAAACAGGGGCTGCCTGGGGTGGCTGAACGCCGGAACGCAAGCCGTGACCGGAATCTCATAGGGCTGATACAGCCTGCTCTTCGCACAAAGAAACTCCATGGATATTCCGGTTTCCGGGCGTGGATAGAAATTGTGGTGGGCGCGAAGTTTTACGCCGCCCCAATTTCCTGCCATGTAAACCAGCTCCCGAATTTCCTCCTCCGTCAAAACGGAGGCGTTGCACATCAGTCCCTTCAGAGAAAACTTTTCCAGCATGGAACGAATGGCGTTCCGGTCAAATCCGAAATCCATCCGCAGCCAGTCCACCGGAATTTGCTGAAATTGCGCAAACTGCCCGGCATCCGTTAAAAAGCGCTTCATTTCCTTTCCGGATACATCCAGCGTAAACTCCATACCGCACTGGTGAACAAGCCTCCCAAGAGCAGCCATTTCCGCCAAAAAACCGGATACATCCTTTTCCGGAATGTGCAGAGAACTGAACACCTCATCAAAGCCAAGCGCGTTCGCTACACGAATATACTGATATGTTCTTTCCATTTCCTCCGGATTTTCAAAATCCGGATAAACCGAAACGCCGCAGGACATGGATCGCAGCATGGGATCCTCCCTCTTTCCTCAGAATTTAAAAGTTGCACCGGCACCAAAGTTCCCTTGTCTCAGCATGGTAAAAAACGTATCGCTGCAAGGAGGCGCGGAATGACATCCTGTCTCTTTGTTTTTGCAGGTTCAGGCAACACCGCACGTTTGGCACGGTGCTGCCCTTCCTCTGTCAGTCAAAATCCGCCTTGAATGCAGCCAGGTTCTCTTTTTTCGCGCCTGCGCAATAAGTAAAGACAAAGCCAAAGACAATGGACAGCAGGTATCCGATGAAGTAAACCAGCGGTTTTGTATTAACCATCGTTCCCAGGATTCCGGATACATAAGTCGCCACAGAGCCCTGCTCCGGGAAGAAGCCCAGGAATGCGCCGCCTACGGTCGCACCGGCGCAGGCTGTAAAGAAAACACGTCCCAGAGGCAGCGACACGCCAAAAATCAGGGGCTCGCCAATTCCGAGGATTCCTGCAGGCAGTCCGCCCTTTACGGCATTGCTCAGGTTCTTATTGGAACGGTACTTCACAAGCAGCGCCAGCGCCGCGCCGACCTGTCCTCCGCCTGCCATGGAGCAGAACGGATGCAGCGGTGTATAGCCGATGCTCTCGATCATGGACAGATGGATTGGCGTCAGCGCATGGTGCATACCGGTCATGACCAGAGGCAGGAAAGCGAAGGCAATGACCGCGCCGCCAATAACGCCGGCATTGTTGAACAGCCACATGAGGATCCCTGTGATCAGTTCCATCACAAAGCCAAACACCGGCTGCAAAACGAACAGGATCAGCATTCCCGTAACCAGTACGGAAACCAGCGCGGGAATATGGATCTTCAGGGTATCTGGGCAATGCTTCCTGATCCATTTTTCAATAACCGCAATCAGCGCACCTGCCGCAAGAGCTGCCAGGGTCCCGCCGCGACCGTTTGTAAAGGTAATGGATACGCCCAGCACCGACATGGTGTATCCTGCCAGATTTCCCACATTGGTAATGATACCGCCTGCCACAAGACCCAGGTACGGATTTCCTCCCATAACCTTTGCCGCCTGTGCTGCCACCGCGAGATTCATATACGTGAAAAATGTGGAGCAGCAAACGGAAACGACCGCCATAAAGATGGAACCGCCATTGGAAACTGCCGCATTATTGAAAATTTCCCAGCCCCATGTACTGTAGCACACATTGAACAGCTGACGCAGGCCAAACAGCAGTCCGGTACCTGCCAACACCGGAATCAGAGGTGCAAACACCTGCGAAAGGAAGGCAAACACACCGGTTGCTTTTTTCTTCTGCATCAGAGCGCCGCTCATATCCATTTCGGAATACCGCAGGCCCTCCGTCATTTTCATTTCTTCCATGACACTTCCCGCCACACCGGGGCCCAGAACGATTTGCAGCTCCGTGCCGGTACCGAACACGCTGATAACACCGCTCAGCTTTGTCAGTTCTTTCCGGTTCGCCTTTTCCTCATCCCGAACGGATACACGGAGGCGCGTCATACAGTTCTCCAACCCGGCAATGTTCGATACACCGCCCAAACAGTCTAAAATTTGCGCTGCCAACGTTTTTTCACTCATTATTCTCCTCCAGCCTTTCTTTGTGAATTTTGCTCTTCCCGGAAACAGCTCGGCGTTATTCGAATTTAGTTTCCATCTTTATTATACATATTGGAAATAATTTTTCCATTGACAATCCTTCCGAATCTGTCAATCCCGATTTAGTCAGCATACACAAACATCCTATGCCCGGATCCTTTCATCCTAAGCCAGAGGTTCATAAATTGTTTACGCTTTTCTTGAAAATAGGGCTTGCTTTTTTTAGCACTTTGCGCTATGATATGTTAGCACTCAGAAAGAGTGAGTGCTAAGAACATAGATGAATGCCCCGGGATTCCGGCGGCAGTCAAAATACACTTCGTTTGGAGGAATTGTTATGAAGCTCAAGCCTATGGCAGATAATGTTCTGCTCAAATCTCACGAAGCCCAGGAAACCACCGCTTCCGGCATCATCCTTGCCACTACCAGCAAGGAAAAGCCCGCAATCTTTGAGGTCGTTTCCGCAGGCCCCGGCACGAAGGACGTGACCATGACCGTGGTCCCCGGCGACAAGGTCGTTGTGGGCAAGTACACCGGCACCGATGTGACCATCGACAAGGTGGAATACAAATTCGTAAAGCAGGATGATATCCTGGCTGTCGTTACTGACTGAGGAGGAATGCAATTATGGCAAAGATGATCGTATATGGCGAGGAAGCTCGCAAGAAGCTGCAATCCGGTATTGACCAGCTGGCAAATACCGTGAAGGTTACGCTGGGCCCCAAGGGCCGGAACGTGGTTCTGGGCAAAAAGTACGGCGCTCCCCTCATCACCAACGACGGTGTGACCATCGCCAAGGAAGTGGAACTGGAGGATCCCTACGAGAACATGGGCGCTCAGCTCATCCGGGAAGTTGCCACCAAGACCAACGACATGGCCGGTGACGGCACCACCACCGCTACCCTGCTGGCGCAGGCCATCACCCGGGAGGGTTTGAAAAACCTGTCCTCCGGCGCCAATCCCATGGTCATGCGGAAGGGCATTGAGAAGGCTGTTGCCGCTGCCGTGGATGCAATCAAGGAGCACTCCGTTCCCGTGAACGGCTCCGATGACATTGCCAGAGTCGGCACCGTTTCCTCCGGCGACGAGGCCATCGGCAAGCTGATTGCCGAGGCAATGGAGAAGGTCGGCACCGAAGGCGTCATCACCATCGAAGAGAGCAAGACCGCCGAGACCGGTTTGGATGTTGTGGAAGGCATGCAGTTTGACCGGGGCTATATCTCCCCCTACATGGTCACCGATACCGACAAGATGGAAGCCGTTCTGGATGACGCTTACCTGCTGATCACCGATAAGAAGATTTCCAACATTCAGGACATTCTGCCCGTTCTGGAGCCCATCGTCAAGGCCGGCCGGAAGCTGATCATCATCGCTGAGGATGTAGAAGGCGACGCACTGGCTACCCTGCTGCTGAACCGTCTGCAGGGCCGGTTCAATGTAGTCTGCGTGAAGGCCCCCGGCTTTGGTGACCGCCGCAAGGAGATGCTGCAGGATATCGCCATTCTGACCGGCGGTACCGTGATTTCCAGCGAACTGAACATGAATCTGGAAGACACCACTATGAACGAGCTGGGCCACTGCCGTCAGGTAGTCGTGACCAAGGACAACACCACCATCGTGGACGGCGACGGCAGCAAAGAAGACATTGCCGCACGGGCACACATGATCCGTTCCGCCATTGCCACCACCACCTCCGATTACGACCGTGAGAAGCTGCAGGAGCGTCTGGCAAAGCTCAGCGGCGGTGTTGCCGTGATCAAGGTCGGTGCGCAGACCGAGGTCGCCATGAAGGAAATGAAGCTGCGGGTTGAGGACGCACTGAACGCCACCAAGGCTGCCGTGGAAGAGGGCATCGTGGCCGGCGGCGGTACCGCTCAGGTCAACGCCATTGCCGCCGTGGAGAAGCTGGTCAAGACCCTGCAGGGTGACGAGCGCACCGGTGCCAAGATCATCGCCACCGCGCTGCAGGCGCCTGTCCGTCAGATTGCCGAGAATGCCGGTGTGGACGGCAGCGTTGTCTACGAGAAGATTCGCAACAGCGGTAAGATTGGCTACGGCTACAACGCCGCTACCGAGAAGTACGTGGACATGATTGCCTCCGGCATCGTGGATCCCACCAAGGTCACCCGCTCCTCTCTGGAGAACGCGGCTTCCATCGCCGCCTGCGTGCTGACCACTGAGTCTCTGGTTGTGGATAAGCCCGATCCCGCAGCTGATGCAGCCGCCGCTGCCGCTGCCGGTCAGGCCGGTGGAATGTACTAATCGCATTCCATTCTCCACATAAGAACACCGTCCCCGGAAAGCAAATGCTTTCCGGGGACTGAGACTGTCAAAAAAGGGCTTTGCCCTTTTTTGACAAAAGGATTGCAGTCTGCT
>ERZ857629.2519-NODE-2519-length-17245-cov-3.005003_pt1 | contig 17245 bp, 9 predicted proteins | sample MGYA00519700_ERZ857629 | MGnify/ENA primary metagenome ERZ857629 (study PRJEB31778, sample SAMEA3449351) | human gut metagenome | biome: human gut; feature: human-associated habitat; material: faeces | place: United Kingdom | collected 2010/2012 ...
CCAATTCGGCAATGAGACCACACGAGAAGCGCGTGAGCAAACGGTCGGGCATGCCCTTGAGGTCCACAGGAGGTCGGTCGCTTGCGAGGATGATACGCTTTCCGTTTCTGAACAGGTGGTTGAAAATGTGGAAGAACGTCTCCTGGGTCTTTGTTGCGCTCACCCATTCCTGTATGTCATCTACGATGAGCATGTCGATGGTTTGGTAGAAAGCGATGAAGTCGTTTACCGCGTTTTGCAGCACCGCGTTGGTGTATTGCACCTGGAAGAGACGCGCGCTAACGTATAGCACGCGCTTCTGCGGATAGATTTGTGTGGTCTTTACGCCAATGGCGTTGATAAGATGCGTCTTTCCGCAACCCGACGGTCCATAGATGAACATGGGGTTGAACTGCATGGTGTTGGGGTGTTCGGCAATGGACATGCCTACGGAGCGCGGCAGTTTGTTGCTGTCTCCCTCAATATAATTGTTGAAAGTGAGGTGCGGATTCAGTTGCGAATCGATCTGCTGAGGCTGTGCCGCATCGAGTATTGATGGGCTTTGGTTACCTTTTGTCCGTGGCTTCTCGGGTCAGCCTCAATGTCTTGTGAGAGGTTGTGCTCCTTGTCGGTCACCACACGATACTTCAGTCCGATGCCCTGTCCGAAGCATCGGTGCAGCACCTTGCTCAGCAAGTCGACAAAGTTCTCCTCCAGGTACTCGTACACAAAGGGGCTGGGTACCTGTACGAGTATCATCTTCTGAGCTTCATCAAACTGCTCGAAGACGATAGGCTTGAACCATGTATTGTATATTTGCTCGGTGACGTTCTTGCGTATGAGCGCAAGCGATTGGTCCCAACGAGCATCAGAACTTGGCTTCATGTGGACAGATTATTGTGAATTGTTACCTCAGTAGACGTTTCCGCTCTTTTAAGGGAATGCAAATTTAATAAAGATTTTCCGAATTTCCAAATGTCTTGTTTTTTGATTTTTGGCTATTCGTTGCGTAACTCCCTATTTATCCGATAGTTAAGCGTTTTTGTCCGAAAAATGGTAGGGTGGGGTGCGCTTTGTGGTTTAACTTGCTGATTATTAGTTCGATACGAGATTGTTTGACTATTCTTCGGGTTTTCGTGAAACAATTATTTTCGTTTCCTAATCATCCCTTTATGACCGAGTTATGACGCGCATGGGCATCCGTGAAACATCCTCTTCATATTTTTTTCGATTTTGTTTGTCCCACGGATGTCCTTACGTTGTTTTCGCCTATTTGTCCTTTTTGCCAAACAGCGAGAAGTGTACGTAGCGCTTGGGGTGCGCCTTGAGGTTGGTGAGCAATGAGTCGGCGCTTATCATGGTGGCATTGAGGTTGTTGTAGAGCGCCGGGTCGTTCATGAGCAGTCCGAGTGTTCCCTGCTTGCTGTTGAGCTTTTCGGTGATTTGCTGCACGTTGGCCAGCGTGTTGTTCACCTGCTGCATGGTACCCGCCACATCCACAGCCGCGAGGTTTGCGGTCAGCGTCGAGGTGTTGTCGAGCGTGGTGCCCGCCTTGGCGAGTGCTGCGTCGGCCTTGTTCATGATGCCTGGCATGCGGCCGTTGACCGTTGCCATAAGCGTGTTGAGGTCGCGTGTGGTGGTTGTGAGGTTCTGCGTGATGTCGCGCACGTTGTGGAGCGATTGCGCCAAAGCCGGGTCGGCCATGAGCGCGTTAACGCTGGTGAGGATGCTATCCATCTTTGGCAGCATCTTCTCGATGGTGGGCACGAGGGCGGCCACCTTACCCATCATTCCATTGTTGATGGCGCCGGTCAGCGTGTCGCCTGGCATGACGCGCTCCCTGGGGTTGTTGGCGAGCAGCAGGTTCATCTTCACATTGCCCATGAGGTCGCTGATGATTTCGGCCGATGAGCCCTTGGGGATGCGCAGGCTGTTGTTCACGCTGAAGCGCACCACCACGCCGTTGTTGCCGTCGTAGTCGTAGCTGATGTCCTTTACCACGCCCACCTGATAGCCGTCGGCGTAGATGGGGTTGGATGCGGAGAGCCCGCTGATATCCTTAAACTTTATATAATAGGTGTCATCATTCGAGAAGATGGACATGCCTTTCAGGAAGTTGAGTCCGAAGAACAATAGGATGATGCCAGTGACTGCCACGAGGGCAATCTTGATTTCCTTGGTGAATGACTTCATAATCGTGCGTGTTGGGTTTAAATGGGGGCAGGTTATCTGCCTGCCTGTCTGTTTTTCTTAAATTCGCGAATGCCCTCGTTCACATTCATTTTCTTGCCGTTCTTAAAGGCGATGATGAACGCTTCGGGGAACTTATCCAGTATCTGCTTTCGCAGACGGTAGATCTCGTTGTAGTCGTTGCTTGCTCCGTAGGTGTACTTCTTGTAGTTGCCTTCCTCGTAGACGTCGCAACCCGTAAGGCCCTTGAACTGACTGTCGCCGGCCTTGAGCACCCCGTTGCTCACGAGAATCTGAATCTTGAACACCGGCCGATCCTCGTTTGCCGCCTTGGGGGGAGCTGCAGGCGCTTCCTTGCGTGTGGTTGCCGCCTTCTGTCGAGGTGCCGCCTGCTCCTTCTTCTCTGCGGGCTTTGCCTCGGGCTCGGGCACCCTGATGGGCTCAGCGGGTGGTGTTCGGCGGCCCTCGGCCCCTACGCGATAGGGCACGTCGATCGAGTTGTCGTATTTCTCCTTGTATCGGATGAATGCGTTATAGAATCCCATAGGATACTTGGTGTGTCCATCCTCCGTGTTCATGTAGTTCTCCTCGTCGGGTGTCGATATGAACCCCAGTTCCAACAGGATGGCCGGCATCTTTGTCAGTCGGAGCACCGCCAGGTTGTTTTGGTGCGAACCGCCGTTCTGTCGCCCCGTGGCCTTGCACACCTCCTGCTGCATGAGTCGTGAGAGATACACGCTTCGCTCACGGTTTTGGTCGGCGATGATCTCGCCCATGATGTCGAGCTCGGGTGCGTTGCCGTTGAGGTTGGCATACACCGTCTTGTAATTGCTCTCCAGGAAGATCACCGAGTTCTCGCGCTTGGCTACGTCGGCGTTCATTTTCAGGCCTTTGTCGCCCGTTGTCTCGCCTCGTCCGAGCGTGTAGCTTTGGAATCCACGTGCCGTGTGTATGCCGTCGAGGGCGTTTATGTGGATAGATATGAAGAGGTCGGCGTTGTTGCGATTGGCTATCTCGGCCCTCTCGTGCAGGGTGAGGTATGTGTCGGTGGTGCGGGTGTAGATGACCTTCACGTCGGGGCATTTGGCTTCCACGAGTCGTCCAAAGGCCAGCGCATACTTCAGCGTAAGGTTCTTCTCCTCCGAGATGGCGCCAGGAGCTCCATGGTCTTTGCCGCCATGGCCAGCGTCGATGACGAGTGTGAACCGCTTGTTGGCCGCCTGAAGCGTCAGGGCCAACAGCAGAAACAGGAAAAAGGAGATAAGCCTACGTTTCTTCATATCTAAGCACAATATTTTGCAAAAATAAGCATTTTGCAGGAGAAAACCTATTTAGCGCGCCGCGTTTTATCATTTATTAAGTAATGTGCGCATGCAAAAATGGCCGCAAAACGGTGCTTATGGAGCTGTAAATGTCAATCATTATTTACCCAATCTATATACTTGGCAGGTGGGTGAAATAGAAGCGGAAAACGCGAAAAAGCGCTTTGGAATTGGCGTTTCTGCCCTTTGCCGACGGCTCGTGTGAGAGCAGCTGTTGCGAAAGATGCCTAACCGAGCTGCCTTTTGGCATGTTTCGTGCCTCGTTTAGGCATGTATTGAGCAGCGTTTAGGCATGTTTTGTGCCTCGTTTAGGCATGTTTTGTAGTGCGGAAAGTGGGATGTGGAGAGATTGGAAAAGACTTGCGCGGATAACTCCTTGGGTGTTAGGTTGTTACGAAAAACGTCTGAGAATCGCGTATTTGCGACCAAACATCCGCTCGTTGATTTTAACGGCCTTCTCGTGAGTGCATTTGTTGTGATTATTGGTAAAAGAAGGAGGCTTGCCTCATGAGGCGGCTGCAAGAAGAAGGCTGGCATTTTTCTTCCGAATAGTGAGGCTTTTCCAAAGAAAATTACTACTTTTGCATATTGCAATCAATCTTAATTTAAACCAATCAGATTATGAGACTAATTATTGAACAGGATTACGCCCGCCTTTCACAGTGGGCAGCCAACCATGTAGTGGAGCGTATCAACCAGTTTCAACCCACAGCCGAGCGTCCTTTCGTGCTCGGTTTGCCCACAGGCAGCTCGCCCGAGGGCATGTACGCCGCTTTGGTGAAAGCCAATAAGGAGGGTCGCGTTAGCTTCCGCAACGTCATTACCTTCAACATGGATGAGTATGTAGGTCTGCCCGAGAGCCACCCCGAGAGCTACCATAGCTTCATGGCTCGCAACCTCTTCGACCATATCGACATTCCCCGTGAGAACGTGAACATCCTTAACGGCAACGCCGAGGATTTGGAGGCCGAGTGCGCTCGCTATGAGGAGAAGATCAAGGCAGTGGGCGGCATCCACCTCTTCATCGGTGGCATCGGCCCCGACGGTCACATCGCCTTCAATGAGCCTTTCTCAAGCCTCACCAGCCGCACCCGCGTGAAGACGCTGACCACCGACACCATCATCGCCAACTCTCGTTTCTTCGACAACGATGTCAACAAGGTGCCTAAGCACGCCCTGACCGTTGGTGTGGGTACCGTTATGGCGGCCCAAGAGGTGATGATCCTGTGCAATGGACACCATAAGTCGCGCGCCCTGCAGGCAGCTGTCGAGGGCCCCGTCACACAGGCTTGGACCATCTCGGCCCTGCAGCAACACGCCCATAGCGTTATCGTGGCCGACGAGGCCGCTACCGAGGAGCTGAAGGTGGGCACCTATCGCTACTTCAAGGATATCGAGAAGGACAACCTGTAAGCACTTGTTTGCTTTTTAACCAACACATCACATATTTATAATGAAAAGAACTTTGATGCTTTCAGCGTTGGCCCTGCTCGCCGCGCTGCCTATGGCGGCCAAAGAGAGCAAGGTTAGCTCGCCTGATGGCAAGCTCGTTGTGACCGTCAACGACGACGGTGGTCGCGCCAACTACACCGTGACCTATGCTGGCCAGACCATCCTGCGCACCTCGCGCCTTGGCCTGCGCACCAACATGGGCGATTTCACGAAGGGGCTGACGCTGACCGACGCCAAGCAAGCCCAGGTGGACAAACGTTACACCATGACGCGCACCAAGGCATCGGAGGCCCATTATGTGGCCAACCAAGCCGTGCTGACTTTCGCCAACGAAAAGAAGTTGCAGATGGTGGTTACGCTCAACGTGTCGGACAACGATGTGGCTTATCGCTACACCCTGCCGCGCCCAAAGAGCAACAACCCCAAGCAAGCCATGGTCTACGAGGAAGTGTCATCGTTCAATTTCCCTGAGTCGACCACCACGTTCATCTCCCCGCAGATACAGCCCATGACGGGTTGGGAAACCACCAAACCCAGCTACGAGGAAGTGTTTACGTCCGACGCACCCATGACCCAACCATCGCAGTATGGCGTGGGTTACACGTTCCCCTGCCTCTTCCACATTGGTGGCGCCGCCAAAAAGCAGGCGTCGGCCGAAGGCGAGGCATGGGCGTTGGTGTCGGAGACCGGTGTGACAGGCGACTATTGTGGCTCGCGCCTTTCCGAGTACAAGGCTGGCGAGGGCTATACCATCGCCTATCCGCAGGAGGGTGAGAACAACGGGTGGGGCGCAGCCTACCCTGGCATCAGCCTGCCCGGCTCAACGCCATGGCGCACCATCACCATCGGACAGACGTTGAAGCCCATCGTTGAGACCACCATCCCCTACGACGTGGTTGATCCGCTCTATGAGCCCACCACCGACTACAAGGCCGGTCGCTACACCTGGAGCTGGCTCATCTGGCAAGATGGCAGCATCAACTACGACGATCAGGTGCAGTTTATCGACCTGGCGGCCAAGATGGGGTACGAATATGTGCTTGTCGACAACTGGTGGGACACCAACATCGGCTACGAGCGCATGGAGAAGCTCAGTCGTTACGCCCAAGGCAAGGGAGTGAGCCTCATGCTGTGGTTCAACTCCAACGGCTTTGAGAACAACGCCCCGCAGGGCCCGCTCAACATCATGAACCGTCCTATCGCCCGCAAGAAAGCCATGGCGTGGATGCAGAAGATTGGTGTGAAGGGCATCAAGGTCGATTTCTTCGCTGGCGACAAGCAGCACACCATGCAGCTCTATGAGGACATCCTCAGCGACGCCAACGACTACGGCCTGCAGGTAATCTTCCACGGTTGCACATTGCCGCGCGGCTGGGAGCGACTCTATCCCAACTATGTGGGTTCTGAGGCCGCTTTGGCTTCCGAGAATGTGTTCTTCACCGAGGAGGCCGCTCGTCGCGAGGGCTACGACATGGCCATGCATCCCTTCGGACGCAATGCCGTGGGCAGCTTCGACTGGGGTGGCGTTATCATGAACCGCATGCTCAGCAAGGACAACAAAAGTCGCCACCAACGCTTCACGTCCGACATCTTCGAGATGGCCACCGCCATCACCAACCAGTGCTCGGTCAACTGCGTGGAGGTTACCCCCAACGTGGTCGACGAGTTGCCCGAGTTGGAGAAGGCGTTCCTCAAGGAACTTCCCACCACATGGGAGGAGACACGTTTTGTCGACGGTTATCCCACGAAGTACGCCGTTGTGGCACGCCGCCATGCCGACAAATGGCTGGTGGGCGGCATCAACGGAACCGACAAACCGATGACTCTGACCCTCAACCTGCCCATGCTGGCAGGCCAGACGGTCGACTACTATGTGGACGCCAAACTGAAGAAAGGCCAGCGTTGGCCCGACCCCGAGTTGCGCACACTTAAGGTGGGCAAGGACGGAAAGGCCAAGGTAACGCTGCAAGCCAAGGGTGGAATCATCCTGAAGCAGAAGTAAGCAGCCGTCTTCATACGAGCAGGCGGACAGCCATGGTGTTGCCATGATTGTCCGCCTGCCTTCTTTTTATAAACAGCCCATGCGATGATGGGCCCCATTCAGTAAACCCCAAGCACATGAACCACACTACGCAACACACCTGGCAACCCGACGAGAGCCAACAGAAGGTCATCGGAATGGTGGGAGGACGGCACCTCGTTTTGGCCCCTCCGGGATGTGGCAAGACCCAGATACTGGCCGAGCGCGTGCGCCACGCCCATGCCCAGGGCATGGACTACGACGCCATGCTCTGCCTCACCTTCACCAACCGAGCCGCCCGCGGCATGCGCGAACGCATACAGCGGAACATCGACGACGCAGGAATCGAGCAGATCTTTGTGGGCAACGTGCACCGCTTCTGCTCCCATTTCCTCTTCGAGAACCGTGTGGTGCCGGCAGAGAGCGCCATCATCGACGAGGACACCGTGGTGAGCATCCTCGCCAATTACTTGCAGGAGGACGAGGGTAAGGTGCAGGCCAATTTCAACCGAAGGCGCGCCTATAGCGAGATTATGTTCTTCTCCCATCTCATGGAGGAGATAAAGATGGGCCTGCCACGCGAGCTGCGGCAACACCCCGACTGCGCCACACCCACCGATGTGCAGGTGATGCGCGCCCTTTGTCGGGCCGTGGGCAAGGAGTTTACGGCCGATCAAATGGTGGACATCTACGAACACAACGATTATTATGTCGACGTGGCGCGCTCGGCGGCCTTCGATGCCGGCCTTCGGCAGGTGGCCGACCGCACCTTGTTCAAGATGAAATACGCCCACGCCTACACGGCTTACAAGCAACAATACAACTTGCTCGACTTCGAGGATTTGCTCATCAAGACCTACGCCACACTTCGCGGCGGCACCCCCTGCAAGCGCTATCCTTGGATCCAGGTCGACGAGGTGCAAGATCTCAACCGCCTGCAGCTCGCCATCATCGACGCGTTGTGGGCGGGAAATGGTGCCGATACCGCCCCCTCGCAGGCCCATACCCTCATGTTCCTGGGCGATGAGCAACAAGCCATCTTCTCGTTCATGGGAGCCAAGTTGGCCACACTTGAGGCCATCAAGCGACAATGTAAGGGGTCGGTTCATCATCTCCATGTCAACCATCGCTCACCCAAGTATCTCGTCGACATGCTCAATCGGTTTGCAGCCGATCAGTTGGCTGCCGACCCCGACCTATTGCCCCGACCCGACAACGACGATAAGGCCCAGCCGGGCGACATGCAGATACGCGACAGTCGCGACATCGACGACGAACTGCAGGATGTGGCCCGCTATGTGAAAACGCTGGCGCAGCAGGCGCCCGACCGTGAGACCACAGCTGTTGTGGTCAACTCCAACAAGGACGCCGACCAGTTGAGCGAGACGCTCACCGCCTTGGACGTGAGCCATTTCAAGGTGTCGGGAACCGACATCTTCGCCTTGCCGCAGGTGAAATGGTTGTTGGCCCACCTGAGCGTTTTGTCGAACGAGCTCAACCACATCGCCTGGTCGCAACTCCTAACTGGCCTGCGCGTCTGCGAGAGCGAGGCCTCCGCGCGTGGCTGGCTTCGCAAAATGAGGGATCTCGCCATCAGCCCAGCCGATTTTCTTCGCCCCAACGACGACACCTACCTGCAGGAATTCCTCAGCCTTTATGAGCGAGACGACATCGTGGTGTTCGACACCGAGACCACCGGACTCAACGTCTTTGAGGACGACATCGTGCAGATTGCCGCCGAAAAGATACGGCAGGGCAGGAGCGTGGTCAAGTTCTCCGTGTATATTGAGACCGATCGCACCATTCCCGCCATGCTGGGCGACATTGCCAATCCCATCATTGAGGAGCGCCGACACCATCAGGTCCATTCCCATGCCGACGCCCTCCGTATGTTTCTCGACTTCGTGGGCGACGGGCAGGTGGCCCTGATGGGCCACAACGCCGAGTACGATTACCGCATCATGGACTACAACTTGCGCCGTTATCTGCCCGAGGTCGATTGGCGGCGCCGATGCCCGCGGTGCTTCGACACGCTGAAACTCATGCGCCTGTTGCGCCCCGACCTCAAGGCTTATAAGTTGAAACATCTGTTGGCAGAGCTCCATTTGGAGGGCGATAACTCGCATCTGGCCGACGACGACGTGAACGCCACCGTGTCGCTCGTGGGCTATTGTTATGCGCATGGCCGCGAATGGCTCGATGGCCAGCGTGCCTATTTGGCTTCGCCGAGCGTTCGCCAGCGCGTCGATCGCTTGCGCCGCGCCTACCAATCGTTCTACGATGAGGCTCGCCAAAGGCTCTACGAGCGCCTGCCCGAAGGTGATGAGCCAGCCCTTGTGGGTGAGATGAAGCGCATGGCGGATTTGCTCAAGGAGAAAGGATGGTGGAAGGACGTTCCCAAGATCGACTATGTGTACCGATTCTTGGCGGGCGACATCATCGACCCTGCGAGTGAACCTTCGCTCAAGGAACAGTTGGACCATCACGTCATGGAGCTCAGCACGTTCAAGGAAGCCGACCTTTGCAGTTCGACGGCCATCGACGACCGCGTCTTCGTGTCGACCATCCACAAGGCCAAGGGGTTGGAGTTCAATAATGTGGTGGTGTTCGATGTGGTCGACGGACGCATTCCCAACTTTTACAATCAGGGCAAGCCCGACCTCATGGCCGAGGATGCCCGCAAGCTCTACGTGGCCATGTCGAGAGCCAAAAAGCGATTGGTGGTGTGGTGGAGCCGCATGCGTCCGCAGGCTTATAGCGGTCCCGAACAACGGTTGTCGCGCTTTATGGACGGCGTGAGAGCATTCTTCGACAACGCATGAAACGGCTGGGGGTGCCACCATGGATTGAATGTCAAATATTCATTAAATAGAAAGAATATGTTGTAAGGAGCCGTAAAATTTTCATAATAATCAACAAGCAATTTGACAAAGTACGCTAAATTCGTTATCTTTGCAAATGTACTATTATAGGGAAGATATGAAAAAGGTAATTGGCATCATCATAGTCATGCTCATGCCGGTCATGGTCATGGCGGAGACATACCCTGTGTTGTGGAAGAAAGTGATGGAGGCGCGTTCGAAAGACTTACCCCGCACCCAGATGGAATGGCTCGACAAAATCATCGACAAGGCCCAAGCGGGCGCCGACTACGGACAGATGCTCAAGGCTCAACTGTGGAAAGCCGCTGCGCAGACACAGATTGCCCCCGACTCGGCCGAGGTGGAGATTGAGCGGATCGAGGAGAATGCCGATGCGGCCAAGGACCCTGCCATGAAGGCGGTGTATGCCACCGTGCTCGGAAAGCTCTATGAGCAGCGCGCCAACGGCAAGGACGAGAGCCAAGCCAAGAGCAAACAGTGGTTTGCGGTGGCCATGGCACAGCCGGAGATGTTGGCCCAGCACAAGTGTGCTGAGTATGCGCCGGCGGTGGTGTCGGGCGTCGACAGCAAGATCTTCTACGACGACCTGCTGCATGTGGTGGGCATGGAAGCCCGCGCCTTCAAGACGCTTCACGATTATTATGCTGCCCAAGGCAACCGTGCGGCGGCTTGCATCTGCGCCACTCTCGACCTCAAGCAAAACGGGGTTATCGACACGTGGCAGGTGCGTAAGTCGAAATACCTGCAGGCGGTCGACTCGCTTCTTCATGTTTATGGCGACTTGCGCGAGGCGGGCGAGTTGGCCATCGAGCATTATCAGTTTGTCGCCAACGCTTCGGACGTAACGGTCGACGACCAGGTAAACTACATCAACTACGCCCTGAGCAAGTGGGGCGATTGGCCCAGGATGAATGTCTTGCGCAACGCCATGAGCGAATTGCGCCAGCCCTCTTTCAACATCAATATTGGCGATGTTAGTTTCCTGCCCCAACAGGAACGCCTGGTTCGCATCAATTTCATTCGTAACATCAATACGCTCACGGTAAATATCTATCGTGTGAACGTTGAGGGCGACTGCTCGCTCAATCCCAACGAGCCGGCCGACTGGGCGGTGTTGCAGAAAAAACTCGTTCCCGGAGCCGTGCAGACGCTGGTGAAACGCTATGTGGGACAGCCTGCCTGGAAGGAGAACACCGATTCGCTCATCATCGGGGGACTGCCCGTTGGCATGTATGTCATGGAGGCTACCACCGACAATGGCAACGTGAAGGCGCAGCGTGCCCTGTTGCATGTGAGCGACGTCTATGTCATGTGCCAGGGGCTTCCCGATAATCAGCAGCGGTTTGTGGTGGTCAACGCCACCACCGGTGAGGCCATCGCGGGGGCTCATCTGCGACTGAAGACGCAAACCTATTATGACAACGAGAAGGAGCAAACGGTTTGTCTCACCACTGATAAGAATGGCGAGGCGTATCATAAGTTCAAAAAACGTGCGCCCAACAAGATATACGCTTATACCGACAACGACAAGGCCGGCGTGGAAATCGATGTCCGTACAAACTACAGTTTCTACGACAACGACAGTCGTGAGGAGAGCGTTCGCCTATACACCGATCGTGCTGTCTACCGTCCCGGACAGATGGTGCGTGTGGCGGCCATTGCGTATCTCACCGACGGCAAGGCCGTGAAGACGACACCGTTGGCCGACAAGCAACTTGAACTGTCGCTCTTCGACGCCAATGGCAAGGAGGTTTCTAAGAAAACGGTGACAACCGACAGCTATGGAACGGCGTCGGCCGATTTCACCCTTCCGCAGGCGGGACTCACGGGTGCGTTCTCTGTGAGGAACAGCGGAATGGGATACGTGAGGTTTAATGTGGAGGAATATAAGCTTCCCACGTATGAGGTGACGTTCGATTCCTACAAGGAAGCCTACCAACCTGGCGACACGGTGCAAATGCGTGGATGGGCCAAGACCTATTCGGGTGTGCCGGTGCAGGGCGCGAAGGTAAGCTATAAGGTGTGCCGCGAGCCTGCCTTGTGGTGGTTTAGGCGTTCCGATTGTCCATCCGAGGAGCTGCGGGTCGATACCGTGGTGACGGCCGACGATGGCTCGTTTGTGTTGAAAATGCCGATGGTTTACCCTGATGATGTAGATCTCAATCATGCTGTTTACTATCATGTTGTGGCCTATGCCAAGGTGACCGATAACGCGGGCGAGACCCATGAGGAGCAAGCCACGTTGGCGTTGAGCAATCGTTCGGCTGTGCTGAAGGTGGATTTGCCCAGCAAAACGTTGCGCGATAGCCTCAAGACGTTTACCGTCAGTCGTACCAACCTTGCCCAGGAATCCATCGAGGGCGTCGTTAGGTATTGCTTCGATGGTCGCGCTTGGAAGACGGCTGAGGCCAACAAGCCCATTGCCTTGGACGAAAAGCTGGCTTCGGGAAGACATCAGTTGGAGGTGATTTGCGGTCAGGACACCGTGAGGAAGAGTGTTGTGGTCTTTACGTATAGCGATAAGAAGCCTATTGTTCAGACGCTCGACTGGTTCTATCTGTCGGAAATGCAGTTTCCTAACGACGGTTCGCCTGTCTATCTGCAAGTGGGAACTTCCGACAAGAACACGCATGTCTATTACTCGGTCTTCGCCGGAAACAAGACGCTGGTCAAGGGAGTGAGCAAGTTGAGCGATGAGGTCGTTACGCGTAAGCTCTATTATAAGGAGGAGTATGGCGACGGAGTGGTCATCACCATGGCATGGGTGAAGAATGGAAAGATGTATAAGCATGAGGTGAACATCTGCCGGCCTACGCCCGATAACAAGTTGAAGCTGACGTGGAAGACCTTCCGCGACAAGTTGACGCCTGGCCAAAGGGAACAGTGGACGTTGCATATCGACTCGCCTGAGGGCAAGCCTGCCATGGCGCAACTGTTGGCCACGATGTACGACAAGAGCCTCGACGACGTTTCAAAGCTCCATTGGAGGTTTACCATTGATTACGGTGCGTCGCTTCCCCATGCGCCTTGGCGCGGCGGATCGCAGTTTGCCGATGGTCTCTATGGCTTCGAAAGATACAATGCGCTCAATGTGCGCAGTCTCGATTTTTCCCATTTCGATGGTGAGATGTTCAACTTTGCCAATCCTTATACCTTTAGCTATAAGCAGTCCATGGTGCTGATGGCGCGCCAGGAAAGTGCCTCGGCCGACCGGATGGCGAAAGGGACGATGCTGAGAGAGGTCGCTGTTTCGAAAAAGAAGGTCAATGCCAATATGCAAGTAACCGATTCGGAGCTCTCGGAACCGATAGCGGGACTTGGTCTCTCGAAGGACGAAGGGGGTAGCGATGAATCTGCTTCCCCGGTGACAAAGGTGCGTGAGAACTTCAATGAGACGGCCTTCTTCTATCCCGCCCTGACCACCGACGGCAATGGAAATGTGAACATCGCCTTTACGTTGCCTGAGAGTGTAACCACTTGGAAGTTCATGGCCCTGGCGCATGATGAGGCTTTCAATTATGGCCAGATTACCGCAGAAGCCGTTGCCAAGAAGGTGGTGATGGTGCAGCCCAATATGCCTCGCTTCGTTCGGCAGGGCGACGAGTCGGTCGTGGTGAGCCGAATCGCTAATACTTCGGAGAAGGATGTGAGGGGAAAAGCTCGTTTGCAAATAGTCGATCCAGAAACCAACAAGATGCTGGAGGAGTTGTCGGCCCCCTTCGAGGTGAAGGCCGGACAAACCACTACGGCTGAGTTTACGGTCGATGGCGACCGCTTGGCCGAGTTGGGACGTGGCGCAACGCTCTTCGTTGTCCGCACTTTGGCCGAGGGACAAGGATTTAGCGATGGTGAGCAGCGGTACCTTCCGTTGCTGCCCAACCAAGAGTTTGTGACCACAACGCTGCCGTTCACACAAGTGGGAGCTGGCGTTAAGACGCTCGATATCAGTAAGATGTTTCCGTCAAACGACAAGCGCAACCGTTTGACCGTGGAGTATACCAACAATCCCGCATGGCTGATGATTCAAGCATTGCCCACGGTGGCCAACCCCACAGAGCGCAATGCCGTGTCGCTTGCGGCAGCGATCTATGCCAATTCGCTGGCCCGCCAACTGATGGTTGCTAATCCTTCCATCGGCCAAACGGTCAAGCTATGGCAGAAGGAGCAAGGAACCGAGACGTCGTTGGCCAGCAATCTGCAAAAGAACAGTGAGCTGAAGACCATGCTTCTCAGTGAGACGCCATGGGTGTCAGATGCCAACCGTGAGACGGAACAGAAGCAACAGCTCATCAATTACTTGGATGAGTCGGCCATAGACTACCGCTTGAAGACTTTCGCCGATAAGTTATCCCAGTTGCAGAACCCCGACGGCAGTTTCAGTTGGTGGCCTAACATGCCCGGAAACAAGTATATGACGATGGAGGTTACTACCATTTTGGCGCGTCTCAACACGCTGACGGGTCAGCAAGAGAACAGACGATTGCTTTCCGAAGCCTTTAAATACTTGGATAGGCGGATAGCCGACGAGGTGAAAACGATGAAGAAAGAGGCTCAGAAAAAGCATCCGCAGGTGCTCGATCCCTCAGAGTTCGCATGCAATTATTTGTATGCCAGTGCGTTGGCGGGCCGCAAGCCGTCGGCCGACATGCGCTATTTTTTGAACCTCCTGGAGAAGAAAACAACCAAGTTGACGATCTATGGCAAGGCTCGTTCGGCCGTTATCCTTGCACAATATGGCTTTTCCACACGAGCCAAGGAATACCTTCAGAGCCTCAATGAGTATGCCGTTTACAAGGAAGAGATGGGGCGCTATTATGACACACACCGCGCTTACTATTCGTGGAGAGACTATCGCATCCCTACGCAGGTGGCTGCAATTGAGGCCATGAAGCGCCTCACGCCTCAGGATACGAAGACTATCGAGGCCATGCAACGCTGGCTTTTGCAAGAAAAACGCACCCAATCGTGGGACACGCCGGCCAATGCCGTTGATGCCGTTTATGCGTTCCTCGCTACCCAAGGGGGGAAGGCCGATATGGATAAGCTCGCCACCCAGCAGTTGGCCACGATGAGGGTTGATGGCAAAACGGTGGAACTGCCGCGTGCTACAGCTGGTTTGGGCTATGTGAAGACCATGGTCGACGCCACGTCGCCAACGACCTTCGCCATTGAGAAGACGTCTGCTGGAACCTCGTGGGGCGCCCTTTATGCCCAGTATTGGCAGAAGGCGAGCGAGGTGGAGGCGCAGTCGTCGGGCTTGAAGGTCAAGCGCGAGGTTATCGTGAATGGCCAAGCGACTAACGATAAGTCGCTGAATTTGCGTGTTGGCGACAAGGTAAAGGTGCGCATCACCATCGTGGCCGACCGCGATTACGACTTTGTGCAAGTGCAAGACAAGCGCGCCGCATGCCTCGAGCCTGCCGTTCAACTGAGCGGTTACCGCTGGGGCTATTACTGTGCGCCCCAAGATAATGTGACTAATTATTACTTTGACCTCATGGCCAAGGGCGAACATGTTGTTGAGACCGACTATTACGTTGATCGACAGGGCAGCTACGCCTCGGGCATTTGCACCGTACAGTGTGCTTATAGTCCTGAGTTTGCAGGCCGTGAGGGCGCTAAATGTTTCACCATAATTCGCTGATTCCAGTCAGAATGAACAAAAAACAAATCATCTCGGCTATCCTCTTGCTTACCGCCATGGGCGCAAGCGCTCAGGATATCGCCATCGAAAACAAGAACATTGATTGTGGACAGGTGGTCTTTAAGCATCCCGTGACCGCCGAATACGTCATGAAGAACAATGGCGCGTCGCCGCTTACCATCAGTGATGTGCGCACCAGTTGTGGTTGCACCACGGTGAGTTATCCTAAGGAGGCGATAGCTCCCGGACAATCGTTTACCGTCAGTGCGGTCTACGATGCCAAGACCATGGGCCATTTCAACAAGCGTATTGGTATTTATAGCAACGCTTCCAGTGGTCCGTTGATGCTCTCCATCAAGGGTGTTGTGGTAGAGGAGAAAGATCAACCCGACTTGAATTATCCATATTTGTTGGGCGACCTTCATGTGGATAGGACCGATCTTGAGTTTGATGATGTGAACCGCGGAGACGAACCCGTACAGGTTATCAACATCAAGAACACCACCGACCAGGTGGTTGAGCCCGTGCTCATGCACTTGCCCAATTACCTCAGGGCTGAGGTTCGTCCCTCGAAGATAGCGCCAGGCCGTACGGGCAAGGCGTTGGTGCAGTTGGATTCGCGTGTCTTGCGCGACCTGGGCTTGACGCAAACGTCCGTGTATCTTGGTATGTTCATGGGTGACAAGGTGGCGCCCGATAAGGAAATCACCGTGTCGGCCGTGCTCCTTCCCGACTTCGACAACATGACCTCGTTGCAGAAGGCGCGTGCTCCTAAGTTGCGCTTGTCGTCGGGTAGTGTTGAGTTGGGTAGCTTTTCGGGTAAAAAATCGAAAAAGGGCAAAGTGACCCTCATCAACGAAGGCAAGACGCCCCTTGAGATTCGCTCCTTGCAGATGTTCACCGCTGGCTTGCAGGTGTCGTTGGGCAATAAGACGATCGCTCCGGGTCAGAAGGTCGACCTAAAGGTGACGGCCATTGCCAGAATACTGGATAAGGTGAAGGGCAAGCCCCGCGTGCTGCTGATCACCAACGATCCTGAGAACACGAAGGTCATCATCAATGTCAACGTTACTAAGTAACCCCCAAACGGAAAGCGCATGACGATGGATACAAACCGCGTAGAAGGCACGGCAGGCCGCAACGAACATGGTGCGGTTGAGTGCCCTGTGATAGAAATAGACAATGGCAGCGGCTTTTGCTTTGGCGTGACGACAGCCATACGCAAGGCCGAGGAGGAGCTGGCGATGGGCAAGACCCTCTATTGCTTAGGCGACATAGTGCACAATAGCATGGAGGTGGCGCGCCTTCATGCCCATGGCCTTGTCACCATCGACCATGGCCAACTGGCCCAGTTGCAAGGCGTAAAGGTGCTGCTGCGAGCCCATGGCGAACCGCCTGAGACCTACGAAACCGCCCGAAAGAACCACATAGAGATCATCGACGCCACATGTCCCGTGGTGCTGGCCCTACAACGACGCATCAAACAACAGTTTGACAGCAACCCCCATGCGCAGATTGTGATCTTTGGAAAGAACGGTCATGCCGAGGTGCTGGGCTTGGTGGGGCAGACCCATTCGGAAGCTATCGTGGTGGAATGTGTGGATGATGTGAAGCGCCTCGATTTTGAACGCGACATCTATCTTTACTCGCAGACCACCAAGAGCCTCGACGAGTTTCATCGCATCATCGACTATATACAGAAGCATATCTCGCCTTCGGCTACCTTCCGAAGCTTCGACACCATCTGCCGACAGGT
>ERZ857629.2520-NODE-2520-length-17237-cov-3.772844_pt1 | contig 17237 bp, 19 predicted proteins | sample MGYA00519700_ERZ857629 | MGnify/ENA primary metagenome ERZ857629 (study PRJEB31778, sample SAMEA3449351) | human gut metagenome | biome: human gut; feature: human-associated habitat; material: faeces | place: United Kingdom | collected 2010/2012 ...
AGGACGTTTTGCATCGGCATGTGGACCGGGTCGTTCTCATGGGCGACGGGAAAATCGTTTTCGACGGAGATCCGGATGATTTGCTTTGCGCCGCCCTGCTCCGGGACAGCGGCATTCGGGAGCCGCTATACGTGACCGCCCTGAAATACGCCGGTGTTGCATTGACACCGGATATGCATCCGGCGTCCTTGAGCGAGCTTTTCCTGACGCAGCAGCAGCGGGATACCGTCCGCAGCTGGTTCCTGCAAATGCCATCTCCGGATAAATCCGCGCCGCGCCCTGTGCTTCTGGAGGCAAACAGTATCGACTTCTCTTATCCCGGCGGTCACCATGCTTTAAAAGGAATTTCCGTTTCCATCCATAAGGGAGAAATGCTGAGTATTGTGGGTACCAACGGTGCCGGGAAATCCACTTTTTCCAAGATCATCTGCGGATTTGAGACTCCCCGGTCCGGAACTCTGAGGCTGAATGGCCAGGATCTGACGCAGCTCAGCATCAAGGAACGGGCCGATAAAATCGGATACGTCATGCAGAATCCCAATCAGATGATCTCCTGCACAATGATTTTTGATGAAGTAGCATTGGGACTGCGTAATCGGGGCGTGCCGGAAGATGAAATCCGCAGCCGCGTGGAAGAAACTTTAAAGACATGCGGCCTGTATCCTTTCCGGAACTGGCCGGTGTCCGCTCTAAGCTATGGCCAGAAAAAACGTGTTACGATTGCGTCCATTCTGGTTCTGCGCCCTGAAATCCTGATTCTGGACGAGCCGACTGCCGGACAGGACTTTCATCATTACACAGAGATCATGGAGTTTCTCCGCCATCTGAACCGTCAGGGCGTTACCATTGTACTCATTACTCACGACATGCATCTGATGTTGGAATATACCCCGCGGGCCGTTGTGTTCCACGATGGAAAGGTCATCTGCGATGCCTCCGCCGCGGAAGTTCTGAACACTCCGGAAATTGTAAAGCAGGCACACCTGAAAGAAACATCGCTGTATCATCTTGCACTGCAATGCGGTATCGCACCACCGGAAGAATTTACCAGACGATTTATCGCATGGGATCAGGAGGTGCGCCAATGACAAATCTTTTCAATTATATCGATCGTTCTTCTCCAATCCACAGGCTTTCCGGTGCCAGCAAGCTGGTTTGTCTGCTGCTTTGGAGTGTGGCCGCCATGACGAGCTTCTACACACCTCTTCTGGTAGCGCTGACGGTTTCCGCACTGATCCTGTTTCGATGTGCAAAGCTTCGCGTCCGGGACGTTTCCGTTACGGTTGGTCTAATGATTGCCTATATTCTGCTGAATAATGTTCTGATTTTCCTGTTCAGCCCCCAGCATGGCGTGGAACTTTACGGCTCCCGGACGGTTCTCGTACCGCTGCCAGGACGTTATTCCATTACTGCCGAACAGCTTTTTTATCACTTGAATGTAATTTTAAAAAATGCCTGCACCATTCCCCCGGTTCTTCTGTTTGTCTGTACCACCAACCCTTCGGAGTTTGCCGCTTCTCTGAACCGAATCGGCGTCAGCTACCGGATCAGCTACTCTGTCGCCCTGGCACTGCGCTATATCCCGGATATTCAGCGGGAATTTCATGACATCAGTCTCGCCCAGCAGGCCCGCGGTGTAGAGATGAGCAAAAAAGCCAGCCTGATCCACCGTCTGAAATCTGCCAGCCGCATTTTAATCCCGCTGGTGCTCTCCTCCATGGAGCGGATTGAAACCATTTCCAATGCCATGGAGCTTCGGGGATTTGGCAAGGGAAAAAAGCGCAGCTGGTATGCCGGCCGCCCCTTCACCGCAGCGGATTATATCAGCATGATTATGTGTGTGCTTTTGGTCCTGCTTTCCTTTGCGCTGACTGCCATCAATGGAGGACGCTATTTTAACCCCTTCCGTTGAAAAGAAAGGAACAAATCATGTTAACCCAAACTGTACTTTTTGATTTGGACGGTACGCTTACAGATTCCGGCGAGGGAATCATGAACTGCGCTGCCTACGCTATGGAAAAATTGGGGGTTCCGGTTCCTCCCCGGGAAAAAATGAGAATTTTTGTCGGTCCTCCCCTTTGGGATACCTTCCGTCATTTTGGTGTTCCGGAGAATCGTCTGGATGAAGCCGTCAGTATTTTCCGCAGTCGCTATATTCCAATCGGCAAATTTGAGAATGTGCCCTACCCCGGTATTCGGGAAATGCTGGAAGCTCTTTGTGCGGATGGCAAGCGACTGTATGTTGCTACCTCCAAACCGGAAAAAACCGCCAGAGAGATTCTGGATCATTTTGAACTCTCCGGATATTTTCAACGGATCTGCGGTGCCTCGGAGGATCTGAGCCGCTCTTCCAAAGAAAATGTGATTGCCTATCTTTTAGATATGGATGCCTGCCGGGAAAGCAGCATCATGGTCGGCGACACTGCGTTTGATGTAATCGGAGCGGCTGCACACGGAATTCCCACCATTGGAGTTTCCTGGGGCTACGGAGACATTGCGGAAATGAAATCTGCCGGTGCGGCTGCCATTGCGGACACACCGGAAGCGCTTCTCCGGATTCTGGAAAACCGGAACTTTTAAAGTGAAAAATCTTGTAGAATTTCCCTCGCAGGCGATAAATACAATCTTCCCCTAGTTTAAACCCGCAACCGGAATCTTTTCCGGTTGCGGGTTCTTTTAAAAAAGAAGCTCCACCTGATAGTACCTGAGCCAGAAATCCAGCTGCAAAAAATAGGCAAGCGTCTGGGGTCTGCGCATCAACTGACCGTACCATGGCCAGGCGCTCTCTGCGGACAGAAGCTGCTCCATAGCATCCCGCCTGATGATTTCGAATACCGGCGCATTTTTTTCATTCAAAAGAGCCTGCACCCGTCGTGCCATGATCTGTTCATAGCGTGGGTCGAAGGTCTTTGGATACGGGCTTTTTTTGCGCATGCGCACACTTTCTGGAAGCAATCCCTTCACCGCTTCCCGAAGCAGCCCCTTTTCCCGGCCCTGCCAGTCCTTGTATTCCCATGGGAGTGTATACAGATATTCCGCAATTCGATAGTCACAAAACGGCACGCGAACCTCCAGCCCGGAATACATGCTCATGCGGTCTTTTCTGTCCAGCAAAGTCTGCATGAACCAGCGAAAGTTCAGGTTGACCATTTCTTTCATGCGCCGCTCCAGGGGAGACGTTCCCGGAAGAACATCACTTTTCCGAACAGTGTCCTCATACGCATCCATGACGAAAGACTCCGGATCGAAATTTGAAAGCAAAGGACTTGCCAGCATGCCGATCCGGGCTCTCGTATTCTGTGCCCACGGGAAACCGCTCTGCGCACGCACCTCCGGATCCCGATACCAGGGATATCCGCCGAATATTTCGTCCGCACATTCTCCCGAAAGTGCCATTTTCACTTCCTTTCGAATTTCACGGCAGAACAGGAGCAGAGAAAAATCCACGTCCGCCATTCCAGGAAGATCCCGTGCGATAGTGCTTTCTTCCAGTGCATCCGAAAGGGCATCCGGCGTCAGAACGGTTTGGCTGTGCCGTGCATGCAGCGCCTGACACATGACTGCAATATAGGCGCTATCGGAATTGGGCTGGAACTTTCCAGGCTGAAAATACCGATCGTTGTCCTGGTAGTCTACACTGAAGGTTTTTAAGCTTTCTCCGTGTTTCTCCATTTCTTCATCACAAAGTGCCGCCAGGATGCTGGAATCCAGTCCTCCCGAAAGGAATGCACCAAGGGGAACATCCGAAACCATCTGCCGATGGACTGCGTCTGTAACCAGATAACGCGTATGGGCAACGGCTTCTGCAAAGGAGTCACGGTTTTCCCGATCCTGCAGGCGCCAGTACCGCTCCCAGCGAAAGCTTCCTTTTTCCCAAAATCCCTGACAGCCGGGCTCCAGTTCCTGAATTCCGTAAAATACACCGCTTCCCGGAAGCCTTCCCGGTCCCAGCATAATCAGCTGCGCTGCGCCTTGTCGGTCAAGCCTTGCGCTTATCCCCGGAAAAGAGAGAATTGTTTTCATTTCGGATGCAAAAACAAAGCCTCCGTTATAGGCGGTGTAAAACAGCGGTTTTACACCGATCCGATCCCGGGCAAGGAACAGTCTTCCTCTCCCCTGCTCCCATACGGCGAATGCAAAAATCCCATTGAAACGGGATGTACATTGACTGCCCCACTGTGCATAGGCATGGAGGACAACCTCGGTATCAGAATGCTCTCTGAAAATATGGCCAAGCCGAGTCATTTCTGTCCGAAGTTCTTCCGTATTATAGAGTTCTCCGTTATATATGAGAACATAGGTTTCACCGTTTTGCGTCAGGCACATGGGCTGTTTTCCTCCAGCCGGGTCAATAATTGCCAGCCGGGTGTGCAGGAGGGTACACCCAGGTGATCGGTAGCGCCCTTGTGCATCCGGACCCCTTCGGGCCATGGTTTTCAGCATATCGGTACAGGTTCCGTCATCGGCATCCAGACCGAGGAAGCCAGCAATTGCGCACATACACTTTTTCCCCCTTTTCATCTCCTTATTTTATGCCGGTTCCGGCATAAAAGTTCCCCGGATCAGCTCCGGCAAATTTGCACGCTGAACCGGGGATTGCTTATCTCATTGTTTTGCCGTACAGACACTTTCAAATTCCTGCTGCTCTTCGACCGAGGGATTTCCGGTTATCCGACTTATCAGAATGTTCATCAGAACAGATGCGGCAAATGCGGGAAGAAGCTCATAAATATCCCAGGCACCACCCAAGGGGCGAACCGCATACTTCCAAAGAAATACCACTGCTCCGCCGGTTATCATGCCGGCAAGCGCACCCCATTTGTTGCTGTTTTTCCAAAACAGTGCCAGAAGAACTGCCGGACCAAAGGCAGCGCCAAAACCTGCCCATGCGAAGGAGACAATTGTAAACACAGAGCCTTCTTCTCTCGCCCAATATGCGGCAATGACCGCAATCAGAATTACCACACTTCTGGCCGCCAGAACAGAGTTTTTTGCGGACAGCTTCCGATTCAGTACGCTGCCCAGTATATCCTGCGTAACACTGGAGGATGCCGCAAGCAGCTGTGAATCTGCCGTAGACATGGTCGCAGCAAGAATTCCCGCAAAAATCAATCCGGCAATCAGTGCGGGCAGTGCGCCATAGGTGGAGATTTTTTCCGCGATCTGGATGATGATTCGCTGGGAATCCTTCGGTGCAATAGCGGCAAGACTGCCGGAAGCAATCATGGCATTGCCGATGACACCGATCAGGACGGCCATTGCCATGGAAATAACGACCCAGACAGAGGCTACCCGTCTGGAAATTCTCAGCTTCTCCGGCTTTTCAATTGCCATAAAGCGCAGAAGAACATGGGGCATTCCAAAATATCCAAGCCCCCAGGCAAGGGTGGAGAGAATTGTAAGAAAGCCATAACTCCCTGCTTTGCCTGAAGCGACGTCAAACCCTTCTGCCAGGTTCAGGTAGCCGGGAATGCTCCGTGCGTTTTCCACAACAGCATTCCATCCGCCCGCATTATGGATTCCAAAAACTACCACGATTATCAGCGCAAGCGTCATGATAATGGACTGCACAAGGTCGGTAACGGATGCCGCCAGAAAGCCCCCGAGAGCCGTATAAGCCACGATCACGCCTGCCGAGATCAGCATGGCGGTCAGATAATCCGTCCGAAACAGGCTGGAAAAAAGAGTGCCGCAGGCATTAAAGCCGGATGCGGTATACGGAATGAAGAAAAAGATAATAACCAGCGCCGCGGCAAGAGACAGCATATGCCTGTCATCATGATACCGTTTGGAGAAGAATTCCGGCACAGTTGTAGCACCCAGCAGCTGGCTGTAACCGCGAATCCTTCTGGCGACAAAAAGCCAGTTCAGGTACGTACCGATTGCCAATCCGATTGCGGTCCACACTGCTTCAGGCAGTCCGCTGAGGAGGGCCACACCGGGAAGCCCCATCAGCAAATACGCGCTCATATCGGAAGCTTCCGCACTCATAGCGGTCACAAGAGGCCCGAGTTTCCGTCCGCCGAGGAAAAAGTCCTCTGACGAATAATTCTTTTTCGAATAGCGAAACCCAAGCAACACCATTGCGCCAAGGTAAATGAGAATGGAAGTTAGAATCAAAATTTCTCTGGTCTGCATGATTAGCACCTCTCTTTTGGAATGGGTTCATAATACCACAGTAAAAAATAGACTGCAACACAGAATCCGGTTTACACTTTTTCAAGAATAAAGCGTCCTGATATTCTATTTTCAGAAATATCAGGACGTTATTATTTGTATTTTTATAAAAGTCAAATAAGATTTATTACTATACATACCAGACTGCAGTCCATACTTTAGTCAATATTCCTTATCGACGGATTGAAAATATTTTAAAAACAGGGGGAGCTGATAACCGGAATACTGCGTCAGGCTGTAATTTCCGCCGCAAATGCACCAATCGTACATCAAAGCGCGCTCCTGAAGCGCGTAAGCACGGACAAGTTCATTGACAGGAATATCCCGCCGAAGCTCTCCTTTTTTCTGTCCTTCGGTGCAGATCTTACGGAGAAGGCGAAAGTAGACTCGGCTTTGATCCATCAGATGCTTTTCGCTGGACGTTGTAAGCTGTGTCGAGAGGAGCCGTGCCAGAAGGCCCAGAGAAACCGTATTTTCAATCAGGAAAAAAAGCTCACGATTCAGGAAAATAAGAGCCGAAAAGCTGTCCATGGCCTGAATCTGCGGCATGAGTTCCTCATACTTTTCATCAAACAGTGATGACAGGGAACTTAGCAGCGCATCCTTTCCGGGGAAATAATGATAAAAAGATCCCTTCGAAGTACCGGAACGCTCTACAATATCGTCTACCGTCGTGTCATCGTATCCTTTTTCATAAAAAAGCTCCCAGCTTGCCGATACGATTCGGCTGCGTGTGTTTCTGGAATTCCGTCTTGCCATGCTCTGCCCTCCCGATTCCGCTTTCAACAGGGAAAACTATAAACAAACCATCCGCGATACCTGCGGTATGTCTGTAAAATGAATTTCATTTTTATTATACCTGTTCATTTCATAAAATGCAACAGGAAGCAGGTCACATTCCCCGCCTGGCCCGCATATAGTAATGCAGGATGATTCTCAGGAGGGATTTCTATGGATAGGCAATCAGAAATACCTATGGACATGTCCCGTATCCAACAACTGGCGCAGTCGCCGACCGGGAAAAAGCTGATTGCGTTGCTTCAGCAATACGGCGGAAATGAATTGCAGACCGCCGTGGAAAACGCTGTTGGCGGAGATTATTCTCAGGCAAAAGCGGTATTGCAGCGAATCCTTGACAATCCGGAAGCTAACGTACTGCTTCGTCAGATGCAGGAGGAGTAAATGGATAACATGGAAGATAAGCTTGGGGCAATCCTGCAAAATCCACAGTTGATGCAGCAGATCATTCAGATCGCACAATCTGTAGGAGCGCCTCAGGCACCTGCCGATAAGAAACCTGCACCGCAAAAATGTTCGCCGCCTGAGCCGGATTTTGGAGGGTTGGACCCTTCTGTCCTGGCAAAGATAGCAGGACTTGCAGGAAAAAGCCGTATAGATGCCAATCAGAAGGCCCTGCTTTGCGCACTGAAGCCGTACATCAGTCAGAGTCGCATTGAGAAACTGGAACGCGCACTCCGGGCAACTCGATTTGCCGAAATGGCGGACGACTGTCTTGGCAGCGGCGGAATCAGACTGCTCTTTGGGAGGTGAGTGACCTGTATAACCGATATGTTCCTCAGCCGGACGGATCATTCCGAAAAAATTGCATTCAGGAGCATTCCAGCCCGGCTCCTCCGCCGAAAACACAGCCGATGCCGCCGTGCTCCAAGCCATCGCCTCCCATCTGCAGGCCTTCCATCACACCGCCAACCGCATATCACCGTCCTCCCACCGGGAAGCCGCCCGCCTGTTCGGAGAAAAGCCCCAAAAAAGAATGCGCGGAAGTGCCTATTGGAAACTTTCTTCGGAATCTTCTTCCCAAGGGACTTTGCACGGAAGATATTCTTGCCATGCTCCTGCTTCTGCTGATGTGCAGCAATGAACAGGATGACCGGAACAGTGCGGTTCTTGCGCTTGCGTTTTATTTATTTCTCTGAATTTTCATGCATAAAAAACCGCCGCCTCCCATGCAGGAGGCGGCAAAATGCGTATCAATCACTTAGTAAACATCACGCTGCAGGAGCTCGTCCAACGCATTCACGGCAGCTTCTGCGTCAGGGCCAACGGCGCTGAGCGTAATGGTGGAACCGGTAAAAATGCTCAGAGACATAATACCAAGCAGACTCTTGGCATTCATCTTCCGGTTGTCGGACTCCAGCCAAATGCTGCTTTCAAACTCGTTTGCTTTCTGCACAAAATATGTAGCCTGACGATTGTGCAGCCCGGACTCACAGCGAACAACAACTTCCTTTTTGAACATTCCAAACACTCCTTTTCGTCCCACCCAAACAGGATGTGACGGGTCTTGAAATATCATACCATTTTTATCAGAAAAGTCAATCTTTTTTCAGAAATATCCCGGTTAGAAAGAAATTGAAAACAGTCAAAATGTTGCACATTTTGCGTTCCGTTGTGAAAGTTTGCATTTCCGGTTAAATTTATACGAACTCAGCGATGGTAACACCATCCTCGCCCTCGCCATACACGCCAAGCCGGAAGGATTTGATAAACTTGTTTTTTCGGAGCGACTGCGCAACGGCGCTCCGCAGTGCGCCGGTTCCTTTTCCGTGAATGATCCTGACAGAGGAGAGTTTTCCGCGCATGGCTTCATCCAGATACCGGTCGAGAACACAGATTGCTTCCACGGTATCCATTCCCCGGAGATCGATTTCCGACGCCATAGCGCTCATTTTCATTTCTCTGCCGGAATGGGCAGGATGTCCTCCCTTCTGCTTGTAGGGATTTTCGTTTTCCAGAAGATAAATCTCATCCGCCTTTGCGTTGACCTTCATAATACCGGCCTGAAGCTGATAGGTTCCGTCCTTATTGATTGCAAGGACGCTGGCCTTCATCCCAAGCTTCAGGAGCTCCACCGTATCTCCGACCAGAATTCCGCGGGACGGCTTGGGGCGAGGCGTCTGGGGCTGCTGGGAACGAAGCTTATCCTCGGTTTCGTTCAGAGTACGTCGAATTTCAGCCTGCCGCTGGTTAATTCCGGTAGTATCTGCACTGTCCTGAAGCTGCTTACGCAGTGCTTTCAGTTCTTCTGACGCCAGATTTGCAGCCGTACGTGCTTCCTGAATAATTCCCTGTGCTTCCCGGCGGGCAGCTTCCAAAGCCTTTTCCTTTTCCTTCTGAATCTGCTGGTTAAAAGCTTCACTTTGCTGCCGGATTTTCTCTGTCTCTGCTTTCAGCCGCTCCGCTTCCAGCCGCGCGGCTTCCATTTGCTGCCTCTGCTGTTCCAGCTGGGAAATCACACCCTCAAAATCCTTATCACTTTTGCTGACCAGATTTTCCGCATCCTTCAGGATCTCTTCCGGCAGGCCGAGCTTTCGGGAAATTGCAAAGGCATTGGACTTGCCGGGAATTCCGATCAACAGACGGTACGTAGGCTTCAGCGTTTCCACATCGAACTCACAGGATGCATTGATAACACCGGCGGTACGCATGGCGTAAAGCTTCAGTTCCGCGTAGTGTGTCGTTGCAACCACCCGGCTGCCCATCTTCCGGCTGAATTCAATCAGCTGCCAGCGCTGCGCCCTCAGCCGGATCTGTACCGGCACCAAGCTCATCGTACAGGACAAGCGTGCGATCATCGCATTGCTCCACCACATCTACAATGGTACGCATATGACTGGAGAAGGTGGAAAGGCTTTGCGCAATAGACTGTTCGTCGCCAATATCCGCAAGGATTGCATCAAACGTAGAAAGGGTGCTTCCGTCCCCGGCAGAAACATGGAGTCCGCATTCTGCCATCAGCGTCAGCAAACCGATGGTTTTCAGTGTAACAGTTTTTCCGCCCGTATTGGGTCCTGTAATGATCATGGTATCAAAATCAGAACCCAGCCGAAGAGAAATTGGGACTACCTTCTGCTGGTCAATCAAAGGATGCCTGGCATTTTTCAGCTCGATCTTTCCGCTGTCATTCATAATCGGTGCCCATGCCCGCATTTTATACGCAAGCTTTGCTTTGGCAAAAATCACATCCAGCTGGACCAGGACAGAATAACTTGTATTGATATCTTCTGCATGGGCTGCAGCCTCCGCGGAAAGTTCCGCGAGAATCCGCTCGATCTCCTTCTTCTCTTTCAGTTCCAGCTCCCGCAGCGCATTATTCGCATTAACGGCAGACATTGGTTCCACAAAATAGGTAGATCCGGTGGACGACACATCATGAACCAGACCCGGTACATCATTTTTGCATTCGGATTTTACCGGAACGACATAGCGTCCCTGACGAATGGTGATGATCGGTTCCCGAAGAAACTTGCTGTACGCCGGGGAAGAGATCACTTTTTGCAGGCTGTCCCGGATCTTTCCGGATTGAATCCGCATATGTCTGCGGATATCTGCCAGCGCCGGTGAGGCAGTATCCGCAATCTCTTCCTCGGACAAAATGGCACCAAAGATTCTGTCCTCCAGATATTTATTGGGCGTCAGTGCGGTAAACATCGGAGTGAGCACATTCTTCGTGTCATCCTCCGAAACATAGCTTTTCATCTGCCGGGCGCTGCGGAGTACACCCGCAATTTTCAGCAGTTCAACAGGCTGTAAGCTTCCGCCGCGGTTTGCCCGCTCCAAACTGAAAGAAACATCCGTCACATCGCCAAAGACCGGATTTCCTTTTTTCGTGCAGAAATCGCAGGCAGCAGTTGTCTGATCCAGCAGCAGGTTCACATCCTCAAGATCCGATGTGGGTGAAAGTGTCCGACAGGCTTCCTTACCGCCCTCACTGCCCGCGCAATCGGCAAGCAGCGAAAGCACCTGATCCAATTCCAGTTTGGAAAGGGATTTTTCATATAACTCCGACATGGTTTTCTCCTATGTTTTTTCGATTTCCGGATAGTAAGTATCCTGAAATAAAGATTTATAAAAATTCAATGCAAAGAAGCTTTTCTCTGTTTGGGTCGCAAGATATGCCTCGGTAAGCGCGGAAAGCTTCACAAGGTTGTCGCGTCCGATTCGAAAGGAAAACAGTTTCTTCGGGTCGCAAAGAGAGATATACCGCATTGCTTCCAGGACCCCAGGCGTGACCGGGATCCGGATTCCTTCTCCCCCGCTTCTGCAGTCGCTGCATTCCAGTTCTCCGGCGGACAGGTCAAATCGATCCGGCTCAGGATTCCCGCAGACATGACAGCCAAAAAGTGCCGGAGTAAAGCCGGCAATACATGCGACCCGAAGCTCAAATACCGCCTTCACGAAAAGCTCCTGAATTTTCATTTCAGAAAGCGCAAACAAACAGTTCAGGAGCAGAGACAGAAGTTCCGGACTTGGCAGATCCTCCTGAGATACCAACTCACAAACCTGTGCAAAATAAGTTCCGAGGCACAGACGCGTCAGTTCATTCCGAAGCCCCTGAAACAGCTCCAGAGAACGGGCCTCATGAACGGTATACTGTCCTCTGTATTCAAACAGTGTGAATTCCCCATATGCCAGAAGCTGACAGGGGGCAATGAGCGGACTGTTTTTTCGCCGCAGCCCCCGGGCTTTCACTGTCAACTTTCCGTGGGCCTGACTGAGAATTGTCAAAATAGCATCCCGGTCATTGTAATCCGTTACCCGCAGGACAACGCCCCGGATCGTCAGGTACATGACTTTCCTCCATTCTCAGCGCTGTGGTATACGAAAGGTATGCTTCCGGTGCGCCGGTTTCCAGAAACAGGCGCCAGTAATCCGCTGCGTTCATCCAAATTCCCTCCCGGAATAGGATTCGCGATCCAGCCATTTTTACGCCCGGAAAAATCCGTAAATTACAGCTCAATCCTTATAACCGAAGTTTTTGACAAGGAAGTCGCTGTCCCGCCAGTTCTCCTTGACTTTGACCCATGTAGTCAGATAGACCTTTGTTCCCATAAATTTCTCGCAGTCAGCCCGGGCCATCGTCGAGATCTTTTTCAACATATCCCCATGTTTCCCGATAATGATTCCTTTATGGCTGGCTTTCTCACAGTATATGGTTGCATCCAGATCGATGATCCCGTTATCCCGCTCAGAGAATTTTGTGATCTCTACCGCTGTTCCGTGAGGGATTTCCCGGTCAAGACACCACAGCAGCTTTTCCCGGATAATTTCAGCCATCACCTGCCGCTCTGGCTGATCGGTGGTTGCGCCCTCCGGAAACAGAAACGGACCTGCTTGCGCATATTTTTCACAAACGGTAAGAAGCTCGTCTACACCATCGCCAGTCTTTGCGGAAACCGGAATAATTGCGTCAAAGGAAGCGGCTTTGGAATAAACGGCAATGACTTCCAGCAGCTTATCTTTTTCTACAGTATCAATTTTATTGATCACCAGAACCGCCGGACAGTGACTTGCCTGAATTTTCTGAATCAGCCCCTCCTCCTGAGGTCCTACCGCCGGGATCGGTTCCACAACCAGCAGCGTCAGATCCACATCGGCAATGGACTCCCGCGCCACATTGACCATATAATCTCCGAGCTTGGTTCTGGGGCGATGGTAGCCCGGTGTGTCCACAAAAACGAACTGGGTATTATCCCGGGTCAGGACACCGCAGATCCGGTTCCGTGTCGTTTGGGGCTTGTTGGAAACGATTGCAATTTTTTCGCCTACCAGATAATTGGTCAGTGTGGACTTTCCTACATTGGGACGTCCGGCGATGGTAATCATAGTGCTTTTTGTCTGCATTATCGATCTTCCTCTCTGGTCATACCGGGGATGGAAGCCGCAATGGCCTCTTCCCGTGCACGCATCTGCCGTTTCTGGGGCCCCTCGTCCATGTGATCGTATCCAAGCAGATGCAGCATGGAATGAATCGTCAGATACCCAACTTCCCGTCTGAGACTGTGCCCAAACTCTTTTGCCTGTGCCTCGGCACGTTCCAGTGAGATACACATGTCCCCCAGTGGGCAAAGTCCCGTCTCCGGATCCAGATATTCTCCCCAGTCCTCCGGGAGTTCTCCGGGAACAAAGGAAAACATGGGGAAGCTCAATACATCCGTAGGGCTGTCGATCTTGCGGCTTTCCCGATTAATGGTTTGAATTCCAGCGTTGTCCGTAATCAATACATTGATTTCACACGGAACCTTGACGCCCTCCTCCTTCAGTGTATCCCGGATACAGGTTCGAATAATCAGGGGTACCGTAAGCCGTCGCAGGCTCAGTTCTTCAAATACCAGATTGATTTTATGTTTCATTTGTTCTTCCTCTGATACTGCCCGTGAAAATCCCGGGCAGGCTTTCTGATCTCCTGTTTTTTTCTGTCTGCACGTTCATAGGCGCTGATGATTTCCTGAACCAGTGCATGGCGGACTACATCGGCACTGGTCAATCTGCATATGGCAATATCCTTAACGCCATCCAAAACCCGGATGGCGTCCTTCAGTCCGGAAACCTTATCCTCTGGAAGATCGATCTGCGTTGCGTCGCCTGTAATTACGATTTTGGAACCGAAGCCCAATCGTGTCAGGAACATTTTCATCTGCTCCCGGGTCGTGTTCTGCGCTTCATCAAGAATAATAAAGCTGTCATCCAGCGTTCTGCCACGCATGTAGGCAAGAGGCGCGACTTCAATGGAGCCGCGCTCCTGATACTTCTGGAATGTTTCCGCTCCCAACATGTCGTACAGGGCATCATACAGAGGGCGCAGATAGGGATCCACCTTATTTTGCAGATCGCCGGGAAGAAACCCCAGTCGCTCCCCTGCCTCCACGGCAGGTCTCGTCAGAATAATCCGGTTTACGCTTCTTTCCCGAAATGCGGCAACTGCCGCCGCAACGGCCAGATAGGTTTTTCCCGTTCCGGCAGGTCCAACACCAATGGTCACGGTGTTATTCAGAATTGCTTTCATATAGGTCTGCTGGCCAACGGTTTTTGCCTTGATCGGTTTTCCCTTGGCCGTGATGCAAACCACATCCTTGCCCCACTGATTGACCAGCTGTTCGTTTCCCTCATTTACAAGAGTAATCAGATAGCGGACCCGCTGTTCATCAATGGTTTCCCCTCGGGAGGCAAGAGAGAGCAGGCTTTCCAGCGTTCGTACTGCTTTATCTGCCATCTCTTCGTCCCCGGTAATTTTCAGATCCGTTCCCCGGTTCACAATACGGACATTCAATGCCTCTTCGATCCTGCGGATATTCTCATCAAAGGATCCGAAAACCGCAATCAGATCATCCACTCGATCCGCATTTACCATTCGTTCAACTTGATTCCCCATAGTAATCACCCAGCTTTTCGGCATATGGTCTGCCGATCATTTCCAGACAGCTGTACTGCCCAGTAAGGAAAAATCCGGTATCATTTGCTGCAATTGACGTTTCTCCGGAAAGAATTTGCCCGCCTGTCATCTGATTGGAAAGGTAGACTTCGGAAAAAGATGAGAGGATGTTCCCGGCAGAGGCTTCATCAAGAGATGTATTCCCGGTATCATAATATGTCAACTCTTCAACAGCGACGGAAACCGGAAGCCGAAACCCACCCGGAAGCACAAGCGGATATTCTTTTTCTATTCTATCACAACTCCCCTCCAAAATTCCACTCCCTTTCCATAAATTTATCCGTTTTTTTCCCAGAATCAGGGTCAGACAACGATCCGTGGCTGCGGCATGCCGCCGGGTTTGCCACTGAGACGGGATCCACGCACAAATTTCCCGGCCGGTACGGGCATATACTTCCCCTCTTGCGCGGACTGCACGGATGCAGATGCCGCAGTCCGTGAAACCGGAAATTAAAATCTCCCCCCTCTGCACAGCCTGTCCGGGAACACATTTTCCGGTTCCCTCCCACACATTGCAGGAAACAATGATACCATCCCGCGATGCCGCGATGCTCCTGATGAAGGGACTTTCCTGCTCTGTCTTTTCCTCAACCGGTCTCTCCCTGACGGAAATAACCGCGGTACAGCCTCTGGTATTGATTCCTGCCCACTGCAGTTCCGGAATTTCGCCAAGCAAGGCATTTTTCATTTGCTCACTGCGAATTTCTCTTCTGGATGCGCAAAAGCGGATTCCCAGCATTTCCGCTGTCTCCAGAATTTTCTTTGCCGGAACAAAATAATTTCCCTCGACCCGAATAAACAGGACTCTGGTTGGCAGCCAGAGCGTAAGGAACAGAAGCAAAAGAATCGTCAGAAGCAGGATCGGACGTTTGAAAAAGTGCCGGACTTCCCAGTAAATTCCCGCATGGCGGGACAATTTCAAGCGGTCTCCTCTTTTTTCGCAAAGTCTTTGCAGTACCGGAACGTCCCAACGCCTGATCCAAAACGTAAGAATCAGCGGTTCCTTTCTTACAATCTGCCCAATGGCGATGCCCTGCTCCGCGGCTGCCGCCAGTGCGGCTTCCGGATCCGCACTGGTCAGTTCCACATTCATCATTCCGGAGATGGAATCCCACAGGTTCATACTTTCCCTCCCCTGAGCAGGCTCACACAGTCGATTTTTCCGGCAATCACCAGCCGTTCCTTTGTCATTTGTTTCAAATTGAGGTCACACCCGGAAATACATACGGTGCCATAGTTCACCCGAACCCCTATTTTCTCAGGACTGTACTGTGTCACGCCTTCATGGTTTTCAATCAGCACTCTGCAATCTCCTGCCAACTCCACAACACATTGCCCCGGCAGCGGTTCTCCCGGAAGATCTGCCGTATCCATCAGTTTTTCAAAAATTTGTACCGCTTTCATGCTGCCCCCCCTTTGCAAAAGTATATGAATGGGCCGGATGTGAGTTGCATAGATTCTTGTGAGGTGATTTTCCGTGCAAAGGAAAGGGCATGCAAAGCAGATTCTCATTGGAATTGGGATCCTTGTATTGATTTTGGACGGAAAAACCGCACTTGCAGGAGCCACCGATGGGATAGAGCTGTGCCTTCGCTCGGTGATCCCGTCCCTGTTTCCCTTCTTTATTTTGTCTGACCTGTTGGTATCTTCCATCTGGGGGACCTCCGCACACCTGCTTCGGATCCCGGGAAAACTGTTCCGTGTGCCTCATGGTGCTGAATCGCTTCTGGTGTGTTCCCTGCTCGGGGGATACCCGGTTGGCGCAAAAGAGATTTCCTGCGCTTGTCGGGAAGGAAGAATGTCCAAAGAGGATGCACTCCGATTGCTTTCTTTCTGCAATCAGCCCGGGCCCGCATTTTTGTTTGGGATGGTTGCGCCATGTCTCGGCAGTCAACTGTACGCCTGGCTTTTGTGGGGGATTATTCTACTGAGCGCATGGTGCGTTTCCACGCTCACCACTCCCACGGGTAAACGGGTCGCTCTGACCGTCAGGCAGCCTTCTTCCCCTGTAAAAGCCATGTCCGGCGCTATCCGTACAATGGGTGGGGTTTGCGGCTGGATCATTATATTTCGAACTGTTTATGCATTTTTGACGCGATGGTTCCTCTGGCTTCTTCCCAATCCCATTCAGGTTGTAATATCCGGAGTCCTGGAACTGAGCAGCGGCTGTGCGGAGCTTGCCCAATTAGGAAATTTCGGAATCCGCTTCGTAGCTGCGGCTTTCCTTCTGTCCTTTGGCGGGCTATGCGTACAGATGCAGACTGCATCTGTACTTGGACAGCTGCCGCTCCTGCCCTGCCTGCTCGGGAAAATCACCCAGAGCGTATTTGCCGGTATTCTCGCCTGTGCCGCGGTCTATGGCGGTATGTGGTACGCTGCAGTTGGAGTGATTGCAATCTGCATTTTCCTTTTCCGAAAAAAGGGAGTAGCTTTTTCCGGGAATCCAGTGTATAATGTGTAAAAATGTGCTATTCGTTTCCTGTCAGGAGGTATTTTCCATGCTTTTTCGAAAAAAAGTTCCCCATTGCTGCGCCTACTGCGTTCATTGTGCGCCTATTGAGGATGGGCTGGTTCTTTGCAGTAAACGGGGAATCCGGCGGGGGGAGGAGCGGTGCTTTCGTTTCCGATATGACCCCTGCAAGCGAATTCCGCCGAAGCCAAAAGCCATGGATTTTTCAAAATTTGAAGAAGAAGATTTTTCTCTTTAAACATTAAACAGACATCCACCGATCCAGTGCGATCGGTGGATGTCTCAGCGTGTCAAAAAAGCCGCGCAGAGTTTGCCGCCCGCAGGCGGCAAAGGGATTCTGATCATTTTCTGTCGGGG
>ERZ857629.2521-NODE-2521-length-17232-cov-7.846481_pt1 | contig 17232 bp, 18 predicted proteins | sample MGYA00519700_ERZ857629 | MGnify/ENA primary metagenome ERZ857629 (study PRJEB31778, sample SAMEA3449351) | human gut metagenome | biome: human gut; feature: human-associated habitat; material: faeces | place: United Kingdom | collected 2010/2012 ...
AGTCATCTTTTTATAACAAAAGTATTTGTATCAATTTTTCCTTTTATTATCCTTAGTGATATATTATATTATTTTAATTATGATTTATTTTTAAAAAAAGTATTTGGTAATATTATTTCTAAGTTATTTAATGTATCTAAAAATGCCTCTATTATATATATTCTTAGTATATTAACTAGTCATCCAGGTAATGCAATATATATAAAAGGTATGCTTGATAATAAAACAATAAATGAAGAAGATGCAACTAAAATACTAAGAGCGACTTATTTTCCATCTATTGCTTTTGTAATTGGTTCTATTGGAATAGGTATTTACCATGATATTAAAATAGGCATTATTTTGTATTTAATAACATTTTTAAATAATATTTTGATTGGTGTTTTTTTAAGAGGGAAAAAGAAATGTAATGATATTGAATATGTAAAACAAAATAAATTAACATTACAAGAAACATTAAGTAATTCTATCTCAAAAGGAATAAATACATCTTATATAATTTTAGGAAACATAATAATATTTACTATATTAGTTAATTTATTAAATCATTACTTAAATATTAATAGTACTGTTTTAGCAATTATAAGTGGTATGCTTGAAATGACAAATGGTATTTTTATGATTGGTAATTTAAATATTAATTTAACTTATAAAGTTATACTTACTAGTTTTATTCTTAATTTTAGTGGTTTATCTATTATATTTCAAACTTCGTCAATATTAAGTAAATATAAAATTAACATAAAAAAAATATTAATTGTAAAATTAATATTTAGTATTATTATATTTACTAGTTTATTTTTAATAAATTAGTGTAAATATATATATATCATTTTCACTGTTATTTAATTTAATAACAATATTTCCAGATCCTACTATTTGCATGCCAGTTTCACTTGTATATGAATTATCATTTTCAACAAAACTTATACCTAAAAATTTATTACCTGTAGTGCTTGTGCATTCTTCATCAATAACTTTGCTTTTACATTTTCTTTCATTATTATGACATGCATAATCAATAGTTTTAATATAAAGTATTTTTTCAGTACCACCAGTACTATCAATATATTTCAATGTTGATTTATCAATTCTTTTAGTACCAAGTGAATTGCTATTATCACTAGCCCCACTTGTTGATTCATCTACATTATTATTATATAAACATTCTGTTTTATAATCATCAAGATTTTCTATTCTAATAATTCTTTTTTTAATATTATCTAAAGTTATTTCTAAACTCTTATCATCTAATTTAACTATATTTGTTACATTCCCATTATTAATTATATCGTTGCTTATTATTCTTGTAATTGATGAAGTAACTAAATCTATATCAGTTTTATCATTAGTTTTATTATAAGTATCTTTTAGTTTAATAAGTGCGACTGACATTGATGCGAGTACTATAGTTACAAGAACTATACTTACCATAAGTTCTATCAAAGTAAAACCATTTCTTTTCATTCTACCTCCTAAAGTTCTATTGATGTGTAATAATATTTTCCCTGTCTTCTAAATATACCAAGCAAGTACTTTTTACCTACTGAGTCTTTAGTGCATTCTTTTTCATAACATCTAGATAATGTTTTTAAGTATTCAATAGTTACATTATCAAAATAAGTATCTTTTGAATCTTTATAAAGTTCACTATTTAAGTCATCTATAACTGCGAATGTTGTCATATTTATATCTCTCATAAACGCATCACAATCTTCAACTGTAACTCCTAGAATAGTATCTTTACCATCGACCTTTTTACATGAATTAACATTTGATATTTTTATTATATTATTAGGCAAAGAAGAAGTATCTACTAAATTTGCTACTGCATATAATGTATATAAATCTCTTGGTTGATCATAATATTTATGTTTTTTTGCTTTAGTATAAACTAGTGTATAACTAGCAAGTAATACTGTTAATGAAAGTGCAACTACCATAAGAATTGATATTGTTTCTAAGAATATAAAACCTTTTCTATTCATTATGCACCTCCATTTATCACATAAGGATTAGCCATAGTACCATTGCCTTTTGATATTATAATATCACCTTTAATTGTGAATACCTTTTGTGTATCAACGTTTTCTTTGGTTGACACAGTTGTAATTTCTTCATGTTGATTATTCTTCTTAATATAAAATATACCTGCATATTCCTTATTAGTACTGCTATCATAATAATAATAGTTTGGTGTCATAGTTAATGCATTTCTAACAAAAGAGTGTGATTCTGTATCATTACTATTTAATGATATACCAGAATATATTGCTTCATCTAATGTAATTAATCCTGCTTTAGAAGTAATATAATCTATATAATTTCCTGAATCATCTTGTCTGGTACAATTAAATCTTGGTCTTTCTTTTTTAATTCTATTAACATTATAATAAACTGTATTATGAGTTCCATATCCAGTTTTAGAACTGTCAATTGTAAAACTATCATGTGCTGTATTCCCAGTCACATCTGATATCTTAGTTGCAGTAGTATCAACTATTCTATTATTACAATATGCTGTATCAACAAGTAGATCCTTAAGATATGTTGAAATATTTGTATCATCATTTAATTCTTTTTTTATTTTACTATCATTAGTATTAGTATGAGTTTTCAAATATAATTCATTACTAGTAAGTGTACTTTCATCTTCGTCAGTTCCATACATAAAACCTACTGATTTATTACCAGTTACATCATTATAAGAAGTCAAATATGCTGTTGAATATAAACTATCATTAATTATTTTTATGTTTCCATCTTCAGTTGTTCTTAATATACGATATATACCAAAATTAGTTTGTATATGGTTATTAACATCACTACCTCTAAAATAATAAACTGTTTTATTATCATTTGTATATGATTTATCCTCCGTATAAAATAAACCTATTCCATTAGTTAGGCTAGAAGGTTTACTAAAATCTATTCCATCCTTTGAGTCAACACTAGGACTAGCATCAGTATTATCAGGGTATGCTTTATTATCCTTTAATATCGTATTATATAACGTATTATTTCTAAAAGATGTTAAATTCATTTCAGACTTAATTTGTTCTTCTATAATATCATAATATTTATTTCTTTGATTATATGAAGTTAATATTCCAGTCATAAGAAAAAGAAATAATATTAAGAATGTATAAACTAAAGTCATAGATATAAAACCATTTTTATTCTTCATACTTTTCACCTATCATAACAATTATATAACAAATAATAATTAATGTAAAATAAAAATCCACTTAAGTGGACATTTATTTATTTTGATTCACTACATTCGCACCTGAATAAATATAATCAATTGTCTTTCTTACGTTTTGTGTATCTATGAACTCATCACCTACAAATTCCATTTTTGGTGGAATTGATATAAGAATATTTAAAAGCAACTTCTCTTCTTTTGTTAATTCTAAATTTTCATTATATACTTTTAATAAATAATTAAAATCTAAATTATATCCTTCAGTTTTATAAAATTTATATAAATCAAGCACAGGTGTATCAACCATATAATTATCCCAACTAATAAGATAATTCTTATCCCCATGAATAAAATGTTTTAATGATACATTATTATGTAGAGTACACACTCTTTCTTTAGATTTATTTTCAACTAATTTAAACCAACTCTTTAACTCTTTTGATGCATATGAAAGACTACTATCAATTATAGAATAATTTCTAGCAATTAAATATTCCTTTGGAGACATATATTCACTAGATTCTATAAATTCAATTAATTCTAAATAATATTTTTTTAAATATTCAACATTACCACTCAATGTATTATATACTTTTCTATATTTATTTTTACTAATATCTTTAAAGAATAGAGTTTTATAATGAAGTTCTGATATAGTTTTAATAAGTTCTACTCCTTTAGTCATTTCATGATAATCCTTAGTTTCTATATATTCAGTTTTAATTTCTCTATCATCACTACTTATTACTTTTGGAAATTTATTAAAATTTCTAGTTTCTAAATAATCAAATAATTCTAATAAATTATTATTTCTATTCTTTTTAGTTACTACTTCATTATCTATAATTACACTATTTTTATATTTCTTAGTCATTATTAATATAAGGTATTATTATTTTATCACCTAAAGAAATGTTATTTATATCATTATATTCAAGTAAATCTTCTATTTGTACATTATATTTACTACATATATTTTCTATAGTATCTCCTTGTCTTACTATATAAACTTTATAAGTATAATATTTATTTTCATTATTAATAATATTTTGAGTTAAGTTATTAATATTATTTTCTATATTTGTATTATCTGAGTCTTTTTCAGTTATTTGAATATCTTTACTTTCATCTTTGAAATAATCATCCATATAATTATCAAAGTCAATATTAGTGATATTATCTTCTAAATCTATTTCTTTTTCTTCTTTAATTTCTTTTTCTTCTTTAATTTCTTCTTCCACCCTTTCTTCATCACATGTAAGTTCAAGTGAAATATCAACTTTCATAACATCTTTAGATGTACTATATTTAAAGTCATCAATTTCAATTTTAATAGTATCTTTATTTATTCTTTTAGATATTGCGATAGAAAAAGGAATATTATATACAAAATCTTCTTCAATAACACTTGCTTCAGTCATTTTATATGTTCCGCTTAAATAAACTGTTCCCTCTACTATATCATCAAGTATTTTATAATCGTGCTCTAGATTTATACTTGTTACTTCCGCTATTTTAGTCTTAAAAACAATATCTTTTTTTAATGGAATAATCTCTTTCATATATTCTCCTTTCATTTAAATATATGAAAAAAAATATTCATTATGAGAATATTTTTTATTTGAATAGTCTATCATAAATTTCTTTATAATTATTTATAGGTACAAACTCTATATTATTTTTAATATCATTTTCTATCCATGTTGTGTCATATAAATTTTCATCAGGCAAATATAGTGTTTTAATTTTATTCCTAATACATGCGATAGTTTTTTCTTTTATTCCTCCTACTTTTAATATATCACCTTTTAGCGATATTTCGCCTGTCATAGATATTTCACTATCCATGACTTTATTTTTAAGTAATGATAATATTGCTGTGGTGATCGCAACACCTGCGGATGGGCCATCTTTTTGAATAGAGTTTTCTGTAAAATGTATATGAATATCATTCTCTAAGAAAAATGATTCATCTATACCAAAATACTCACTATTACTTTTAATATAACTTATTGATACTTCAATACTTTCTTTAGCAACGTCTCCAAGAGAACCAGTACATGTAAACTTACCATTTCCTTTGAAAGAAGAGCATTCTATATCTAAACAAGTTCCACCTAGTGAATTACATGCGACTGCTTTTACTACGCCTGGTACTTTAATTGTTCTTGGTTTACTATTTAAAAATAATTCTTTATCTAGATAATGTGGTAAATCATTTTCTTTTACTCTTACACTTACTATTTTTCTTGAATATTTAATATGTTCAGTTATTATTTTTCTTATTATTTTATTAATACATCTTTCAAGTTCTCTTACTCCTGCTTCATTAGTATATTCACTAATCATTTTGACTATCGCGTCTGTTTCAAACTTGATTACTGTATTTTTAAGACCATGTTTTTTAATAATACTTGGTATTAAATAGTTTTCGCTAATTAATAATTTTTCTTCATCAGAATAGCCGGATAAGTCTATTATTTCTAACCTATCTAACAAAGCAACTGGTATTGATGAAATATCATTTGCTGTAAGTACAAATAATACTTTGCTCAAATCAACCTCTTCATCTAAGTAGTTATCAACAAATCTTTTGTTTTGACTAGTGTCTAATATGTCTAATAAAGTAGATGCTGGATCTCCTTTGTAATCTTTTTTTAATTTATCAACTTCATCAAGTAGGAATACTGGGTTTTTACTTTCACATTTTATTAATGATGAAATTATTTTACCAGGGTTAGAACCAATATATGCTCGTCTATGTCCTACTAACTCTGCTGAATCACTCATACCACCTAATGATATTTTAACAAATTTTCTATTAAGAGCAATTGATATAGATTCAGCAAATGTTGTTTTTCCTACTCCAGGAGGACCTACTAAACATATTATAGGACTTATAATATCAGGAGCAATACTTTTAACTGCGATATATTCTATAATCCTCATTTTTGCTTTATCCATTCCATAATGAGATGAATTTAGTTTTTTTTCTATTTTAACTAGATCTTTTTCATCTTTAGTTTCAGAATACCATGGAACAGAAAGTAAATATTCTATATAGTTTCTTATAACACCAGAATCCGGACTCATTTCACTAGTGACATTATATCTTTCAATTTCACTTTCTAATTTATTTTTTATTCTTTCAGGAAAATGACCATTCTTAACCTTATTTCTTAATTCAATTATTTCTTCTTCTTTTCCCTTAGTTTCGCCTAGTTCATCTTTAATAACTTTAATTTTTTCTTTAAGTATAAATTCTTTTTGACTATCATCAAGACTCTTTTTAATTTTAGTTTCAATATCGCCTTCTAAATCTAATATTGCTGTTTCAATAGCAATTTCTTTTATTAAAAATTTGCTTCTACTTATCGCAGATGTATCTAACATTAATGATAGTTTTTTTTCAAATGAAAGTGGTAGATAATTACCTATTAAATCGGTTAATTTATCAAGTGAAGCATTATTTTTGATTTGGGATACTATAGAATTAGATACAAAAGGATTCTTTTCTAAATAGTTTTCTAATTCTGTGATTAATTTTCTGGAATAAGCAGACAAATCTATTTCACTTTCTTTATTATCTATACTAGTAATTATGCTATCTAAAACATCTTCTTCATTTGAATAGTTTACATAACTTATTACTTTTACTCTATACAAACCACTAATGATAACTCTCTTGTTTCCATTAGGTAAATCTATAACACTTTTAATTTTACCTACTACACCTATTTTAGGTAAGTCTGATGTATCAGGTTTTTCTTCTAAAGAGTTTAATGGGCAAACAATTAATACTTCACTATCATGATATAATTTTGATATTTCAGTTACCTTTTTGGATAACTCGCTTTTAATTTCTACTCTTATTTCTTGATATGGAAGTAAAACAAGATTTTTTAATAAAATAACAGGTAAATTACTTTTAATCATGTTTGCCTCCTTCATGAGTCATTATTATAAAAGTAAATTAGTAAAATGTAAATAATTATTAAATATTTTTTACAAAAAAAATAGTCTTATGACTATTAATTTTATATCCTATCAAATGTTATACCTTTAATTTTTTCTTGTTTAATAGAATTGATTATAACAAGGCTAACTCTTTCATAATCAACTTCTCCTTTAATTGGAATGTTTTTAAATTTAGATATCTTTTCAAAGCATTCTTCTATTTCATCATTATTATAACTATCTATTCCAAACTCTTTTTTTAATATATTTGGATAATATTTAGATAACATTTCTAATATATGAATTGCGATATTTTCTACTGTTAGTACTTCTTCTTTAATGATAGTCATTGATGCTAAATTATTTGCAACTAATGTTGTTTCAAATTTAGGCCATAAAATACCTGGAGTATCTACTAAATCCATTTGATTATTTATTTTAATTACATTCATTTGTTTAGTGACACCAGGTTTATTACCTACATGTGTTATAGACTTACCTGCTAGTTTATTTATAAGTGTACTCTTGCCTACATTAGGGACACCAACTACTAAGCACTTTGCTTTTTTAGGTAAAAGACCTTTGGACATTCTTTTCTTATTAACATCTTTCATTAAAGTATCTACTTCATTTATTATTTTTTTATAATCATTTGATGTTTTAGAATTACATGTCACTACTATAGCACATTCGCTTTTATACTTTTCTATCCATTTATTAGTTTCAACTTGATCACATAAATCATATTTATTAAATACTATTATGTTTTGTTTATTTCTAGTTGTTTTAGCTAAATCTGGTATTCTTGATGAATATGGTATTCTAGCATCTACTAATTCTATTACAATATCTACCATAGAAATTGTATCAGAAATATTTCTTTTAGTTTTAGCCATGTGGCCAGGATACCAGTTTATATTAGTTTTATTTTCATTCATAAAATCACTTCCTTAAGATTTCAATCCATTCAATTATACCATAAAAAAGATAGATTTTATAGTAATCTATCTTATATATAACTTATTTATTCTTTAATTCTATTATTTTTTCTTTATATATACTAATTGGATATAAATTTAAAGTATCTTCTTTTTTATCATAAATTACATTATCTATAATAGATACCAAATGATAAAAATTATCTTTATTCCAACAAAAAACAATATACTTCCCATCAGAAAAATTAATATCTTTTATTTGAACATCTTTAAGATCATTTTTTTCTTTTATAATATTATTCAATTCCATGTATTTTTCAAATACTTCAACATCAGTATAATCAATATGATTCATTTCAGTTGCTAAATTTATTAATTCATCCTTAACATTTATAACATTTTTTTCTAGCATCTTAGATAATGCTCTTACAACACAATTACATTTTTCATCAGGATTGTACATTTCATATTTTAACACTTGCTCACCAGCTTTCATACATAATTATACACTATTTTTTAAATATTGAAAACAGGTATGGGATGATGTTATCGGTTCAATAATTCCTATTGTATTTTTTAGTTAAAATGTAAAAAGAGTTTAATTACTTTTCCTTTATTTATAAGGATTTGAAGTGATTTTTTCTTATATCTCCACTACCCAGTTGATATTGGTTTTAGCAACACTTTGATTTTCGTTTGTATTACTCATAGAAATCACTCCCTTTTTTGTAAGTAACTTTACTAATCAATTATACCATAATTTCCTTTTTTTACTTCTTCCTTTTGCCAATCTTCTAATCCGTATGCGTCTAATTCTTCATCAGTTTTGATTATCTGCAATTTCAATTGCATATTTTAAACTATATAATTTGAAAACAACTCTATTATCTTTAGCTAATATACTTTTGATTTTTTCAATATTCATATCATCACCACTCTTGTCTACCATTATACCACAAAAAAACAATGATTTTTTATCATTATTTTTTATAAAAATAATTCCATCAACAGATTCGATAATTAAATATTCATTATCACCATTAGAATCATTTACATTAATTACATATAAATAACTATCATATATTAAAATATTAATTATTTAGTACTTTTTGTTAAAATATCGTTATTGATAAAGTTAATAAAGTCATTTGCTATTATTTTTATATTATCAATAGAGTCATCATTCAGGCAAATTCTAAATTTAATTGAGTTATCCAAAAAATTTTGATAACAATCGATTGCTATATAATCAAATCCAAAACTGACTGCATGGTATACAGAATTTTTCTCCTTTTTACAAAACTTAATTATTTTATTTTTTAATGTATCCAAATCATAATCTGTTTTTCCAATATAAACTAAGCAAAATTCTTTATGGTTTGGCAGAACGACATCAAAACCATTTGACGATAAAATTTTATATACTAATTCATTATTATTTTGTACAGTATTTATTCTTTTTTCATTCAATTTCATCAGTCTTTTATCTAATAAAAATGGAGGAAAATTTTCAGGAATTAAACATGCTCCATATACACCTATTAAATGCTTACAATCATTTATTATTTTTTCTAGTTTCTCATTCATTATATTTTTATTATATATAAAAGAAACACTTCCCATATGAGAATATTCTGTTCCAATCATATCTAATTTAGTAATGCTTCTTACCAAAATACAAGGAATATTAAGATCTATTATATTCTTAATCATACTGCAATATTTTTTACCGATGAAACATGTACTATCTATAATAATATAATTATATTTTTTAATTAATTCATCATTTAATTTAAAGTCAAAATCACTTGCTATACTATCAATATATAGAGCACTTTGTGAACCTTTTTTATTAACTATATTTATGTATTTTATTGTTTCAAAGTAAGTTTCTTCATAAAGCAAATCAATTGAAATATTATTTGATAAACACATTGAAGACAGCAAAGAAGTTATAGCTGTCATTCCACAATTAGTAAAAAAAGATGATGATTCATATTTTGCCGGAATATTATAAAAATAATTTGCAAATTTATCTATAAAAATAAATCCATTAAAACGTTCATACGTATAATAATAATCAAATATTTCATTCTTGAATGATACTTGATTATTATTTGTTAAGTGATGATAAAATCTATTCATACTTTGCTTTCTAATACCATCAACTATTTTATTTTTCAATTTCAAAACTTGTTCTACAGTACACAATTCACTTATGGAAAATGGTTTACTTAAATATGAATTTAGCAAACTGAGTTCTTGTTGTTTTCTATCAAAATAATCATTATTCATTATTAAAGGTTATAACAGCTCTATTAAATTTGCCAATATGTTCTACTTCGAATTTATTATTTGTATATTCTTTCACAGTATTAATCCAAAATAATTCAGCTTGTTCTGATAATGGTAAAGATTTAATTTCCCAATTACCTCTATGACCATCAAACAATTCTTTTACTGCTTTAGAGCCTAATCCCTTTCTTTTAAAATTGTTTAAGATAAACATTTCTTGAATAATATTTTTTTCTTCAGTGAAATCCACTAAAATAAACCCAGCAATACTATTATCACTTTTTATAATATAAGCTGATTTGTATTCTGTATCATTTAGATAACTATCTAAATCGTCATAAATATATAAACCAGTTTCTTGATTCATATCCATAGGAAAATATAAACTAATATTATGTAAATATAATTGCATCAATCTTCCAATAATTAAATTTTTCTTATCAATTTTTTCTAGCATTATTTAATACCTACTTTCTCTTGTTTAATACTTTTAATTTATCTGGAATAAAAATACCATTTTCTTGAATCAATTCATCATCAATGATAATTTTACCACCATTATATTCATCTGTCATCATTTTTACCATATCCCAATGAATTGATGCTCTATTTCCGTTATCACTCAAGTCATGACTGTTTCCAAGTGCAATATGAAAAGAACCTAATATTTTTTCATCAAAAAGAATATTACTCTTTGGAGTATTAATACATGGATTAGTTCCAATAGCAAATTCACCTATATATTTATTTCCTGCATCATTTTCAAGAATTTTTTTCAATTTTAGTAAATTAGTTTTTGAATTATAATCAATCACCTTACCGTTTTCAAATTTTAAATATAATTCCTCAAAACTACTTCCTTGATATCTTGTTGGCACATTAAAGTTAATGTACCCGTTTGCAGAATTTAAATCTGGCGCAATAAACACTTCTCCATCAGGTAGATTAATTTTTCCTGAGCATATAGCCGATTTATAATTCATTATGTCAAATTCTAAATTTGTATCATTTGATAGGATTTGAACATGTCTACCATTATCTAATACTTCCTTTAGTGGAAGCATATTTTCAAACAACTCTTTATAATCAACAGTCATTGCATCGAAAAAGTATTCTTCATATGCTTCCGTACTCATTCCAAATTGTTGTGCAGATGAAACTGATGGATAATCAACAGTTATCCAACGTAATTTTGGAACTATTATATCAAAATAAATTGGTTTGAAATAATATTTTTGATAAAGACCTCTTTTTTCTTCTGGAACATCAGACATATCGTAGCAATTATCAGAGTCAATCATATTAATATAAACATCCACGTTTTTTAGCAATGATTCAGTATGCATTTTCATAATTTCAAATTGTTCTTTTGAACCATTTTTTATTAATTCTCGTTTTATATCAGTTTCATTTAAGATAACAAATGGTATTCCACCTTTTTTTGCAATTTTTGAAACCATATATTTTATTAAATCACCACAACTTTTAGTTGATTCTATTAAAACTTTTTCATTAATTTTAATATCAAGTGAATAGTCTATGACAGTATCAGCAACTTTTTTTAATCTTGGTTCTAACATATATAATCTATCTCCTTTTTGAAACTCGATCTAAATGATCAGGACTAATATTTACATTCATCAAAAATAAATTTTCATTTCTAGGATCAGGTCCAGAATAATCTCTTTCAAGGATTTCTCCATCAGATTTTAATACAAAACCATTTGGTTTTCTAATCATACTACCATGCCCACCGGTTAATCTTGTAATAATATATGGTAAATCTAAAATATTACTTAAAGGCGCAGAACCTGGAATTAAGCAGTTATCATTTTTTTCACTAATATTATCATATTCAACACCAATAGAACTAGTTGCCGATATAATTTTTTTGAAATCCTCTTTAGGAGATGTGATCTCATATTGCATAACCGGTTCTAACAACTGCATTCCAGCATCTTTTATACATCTCATTAAAGCTATTGGGACTGCAACATTATAATGAGCTGGTTCTGAACATACTGAATCACTTTTTCCACCAATTAGTGTAATTTTTGCATCAGTTATTTCCCAACCATACAAACCCTGTTTACTATACATGTTAACAAGACGTTCGATTTGCTTCTGATATTTAGTAAACAAATAATCAGTAGATACTTTTGATTCGTATTGTAATCCACTTCCTAGCGGTAAAGGCTCTATCATAAATTCAACAGAAGAAACTCTATCAAATGATGTTTTTCCATATCCTATTGAAGATGGAGTCTCTTTATGAATAATAATAGGATTTGAAAAATTTGCACTTAATGAAAATCTTTCTTGAAGCATATTCCCAATTATTTCTGCTTGCAGAGGTCCCATCAAATCTATACTCATTTGACCAGTAGTTTTATTGTAACTCAAATGTAAATCTGGATCTTCATCATTTAATGTTTCCAATGCAGTTGCTAATTCTGGTATTTTTGTTTTATCATCTATGCTAACAGTAGTATGAAAAAGCGGATTAACAAAAGTTGTCGTCTTAAAACTACCATCATTTTTACCGATTATTTCACCACATTTTGCATTTAATCCAGTAATAATTCCAATTTCACCAGTTTTTAAAACATCAGCTCTTTCTCTTTTGTCGCCATGTAATTTTGTTACAGTTCGAATTTTTTGTTTGCTTCCATCTTCATCAATAAATTCTTGTCTATTATGCAATTCCCCATCTAAAACTTTAACATATAATTCCCTTACACCAGTATCTCTTTTTACAGTATAAACATATCCTGAAAAATCATTTGTTTTTTTATTTTTTGAACAAGGAAGATATTTTTCTATTCCAGAAATCAACCTAATTATACCATCATCATTTAATGCACTTCCTCCATATACAAAATGTAAATTCCCTGAATTAATTAGTATATGAATTTGTTCTTCTAACCATTCTATAGATATTTTTTCTTCATTTAAATATTTTTCTAGAACATGATCATCAATATTTGCAATATTTTCTATAATATGCTCTATTTTAATATCTTCATAAGCAAGCTCATTTGTTTTTAAATCTTTAGTAACATTTACAATAGAAAAAATATCATTTCCTAATTTAGATTGCAATTCTTGTAATGTTTTCTGATAATCTGCACCCATTCTATCCATTTTATTAATGAAAATTAATGTAGGAACATGTCTTTCTTTCAGTATTTTCCAAATTACTTGTGTTTGAGGTTCTACCCCTTCAACCCCAGATACAACTAAAACTGCTCCATCTAAAACACTAATTGCTCTTTCAACTTCAGCAGAAAAATCTACATGACCTGGTGTATCAATTAACTGAACTATTCTGTCTTTTAAAGGTAAAGTTACAAGTGAAGCCCTAACTGATATTCCTCGCTCTCTTTCTACAGATAAATTATCAGTTGTCGTATCACCATGATCTACTCTTCCTGTACTTTTTTTTACATTTGTATGATAAAGTAATTGCTCAGTAATTGTTGTTTTGCCTGCATTAGCATGTGCAAAAATTCCAAGTGTCATTATGTTATTTTCCATTTTATTTTCCCCCTAACAAATTAATTAATTCAAATTCTATATCAATATTCTCATTACGTTCTATCTTTTCTCTATTATCATTTAAAATTTTTAAAAAAGTTGCTGATTCAGTCTCTATAGTTTCCAAGTTTAAGTCATTCAAATTGTGTATCTTACTTATTTCACTATTTAATAAATAATAATTATTTTCGGGAATATCTATCCAAAATGGGAAATCAGATATTCCAGTCAAACAATAATTTTCAAAATCATATTTATTGAATAAATTTGTTAAAAATTGTATATGATATTTTGTCTTATTGAATAATTCAGATAATTTATTATTTATAAATTCTATCATAGATTTATCCGAATAGATATTATTTTCTACAGCACGTCCAGATGAAGAAGTAAATGCAAATTTGACAGTTCTAATATTTAAATGGTCTAGAGTTAAATTTACTAAAAAATCAAGATCATCATAATTCTTATTATTAATAGTCATTTGAATGATTGTATACTTATCTATCTTTTTAAGATAATCTAGTACCTTAATAATATTTGCAAAAGAATTACTATTTTGTCTTATATCATTATGAATTTGTTCAGAACCATCTATACTAATATGAACGATATCCACTAAATCAAATATTTTTTCATAATAGACCATACCATTTGTGAATATTGATACAACAAAACCTTTTGATTTCGCATATTTTATTAAATCTTCAAGTTTTGGAAAAATCATACATTCTCCACCAGTAAACATTATTTCTCGGAAATCTTTTATTTTTAATTTATCGATTATCTCTAAGGATTTTCTGTAATTATCTTCAAAATTTTCTTTACATGGTTTAGCATCAAGATAGCAATGCTTACATCTTAGATTGCAATTATGTGTCAATATAATATTAGCTTTTTTATTCATTTTCAGCCACATCCTTTTTAATAAATTCAATTAAAGGAAATAAATAAAATGGATATTTTGGCAGATAATTAACATATGCTCTTTTGCAATCACTAATAAAATTCGAATAATTTTCGCTTAAAAAATATTTGTCCAAAACTTTTGATATACTGCCATTACTTATATTTCCAATTAAATACCTATCATATTCTAAATCATGTGGATAAACATTTAATTTATCGTTTACATATATATACTTTGGTAACATACTTATTCTTTTTTTACACTTCCAACCATTGCACAAATAACCATTACAAGGATGTTCTCTCATTAAATAACTTGATATCAAAAATCCACCTATGTTTAAATCTTTATCATTAATTTTATCAAATAGGATATGTAAATTCTTCATATATGATGTTATATTTTGATTCGCAATTTCCGGTTCAATAATTATATTAGTTCCTGCATTAATATTTTCTAATATTAAAGTTTCTGTATCTTTATTAAATGGAATTTTGTTATAAACATTTTCGTTAGTTAATATATTATTATGATTATTGTTAGTGATAATTATATTGTTTGGTAACGCAAAATCAACATTCGTCGTTTTCATAAAAGTATTTAAGAGTATCAAAATTTTATTATTAATCATTTCTTTTGGAATATCGTTTAGTACATTTGCAATTTCAGATTCTTTTATATTAATAATTAAACGTTTAAAATTTTTTTCAATTATCTTATGAGAGTTTTCATGTAGAGCGTTAATTAAAACACTATAATTGTTAATATTTAATTCTAACGTTGAATTTTCCATATCTAAATATTTTCTCATTATTTTTCAACTCCATTTAAAATACAATAAACATCATCTTTACAACATATATTTCCATTTAATTTCAAAGCTCTTGCTCTGCAACCACCTGTACACTTTTTACATTTATCCGTTTTGTCACCACATGAAATATTTTTAAATTTTTCTGTCATAGATTTCCATATTTTTTCTGTATCAAAAGAATTAATATTACCTAGTTTGTACTCATCATATATTAAACTAGGACATAAGTATATATTTTCATCAGACTTAAGATAAATAAATCTATTACAAACACCGCAACCAATTGATAAAGAATCTTTGTCTAAATTTTCATTATTAGAATCATAAATTTTTTTAATAATTCTTGCTGACTCATGAATATCTTCATTTAATATACTGGCTCTGCCTTCTGGAACAATGACATCCATTACACTCCTAACATTTAAGGATGAAATAAAATCTACTAATTCAGAAATGTGATTTTTATTATGATTTCCAATCATAGTGTTTAAGGAAATATCTACATCATCTTTCTGTAATTCTTTTATAGCATTAATAGTTTTATCAAACGCACCTTCTTGACCACGAAATTCATCATGATCCTCTTTAACACATGAGTCTAAAGATGTGACAATGTCTTTCACACCATATTTTAATATCAAATTTTTTAGTTTTGGCGAAAATAATGTTAAATTAGTGAAGATACGTACCATCATTCCAGAATTATATAAGTATTTAAGAAGTTCTTCCAAATCAGGATATAAGGTAGGCTCACCACCTGTAATATCAAACTGATATACACCGCAATTGGATGCATTATCTATTACTTTTTTTAACTTTTCAATTGACAAGAATTTATTATTGCTACAAGCGAAACCACCGTAACAATGTTTACATTTTAAATTACATTTGTTAGTAAGTTCGGCAAAAATTCTTACATTGTTGTATTTAGTTAGTCTTTTTACATTATTTATATTTTTTTGTTCTTTTTCAGTTAATATTTGTAAATCAAATAATTGTTCAATTAATTCTTGTCCATACTCCTTTAATAAAGAATCTTTTGTGAATAAATTATTTTTAATTCTTTCCAAAATATCAAACATGTCAGAATTAATATTATATTCAACTCTATTTTTTCTATCATAGATAAATTCTCTATTTTCAAATTTGTTATTGATAATAATCATACAATCATTAATATAAACCATGATTTTATTGCCCCTTTCTTTTAAAAAAAATGCATTGGCACTATTTGCCAATGCAATAGAAAGATATCTTACTAGTTGCAGTGACAAACACCAACAGCCATATAAGATACACCGTTGCTACCTTTTTTAGTTACAACAGTGATTGTAGGATTTACTTTTTTCATAATAAAAACCTCTTTCCTTTCTTCATTTATATATAAAATCAGAACATGATTTTATACCTTAAATCTATATTAGAAAGCCAGTCCCACAAATATGGGCTATCCTTCCTATATAACTTGTCAATTATTATACACAAAAAATTGCGTTTGTCAATATTTATTTTTATATTTTATGATTATCAAGCAAAAATTTCCCAATTATTATCAAGCGAAAATTTCCTAACT
>ERZ857629.2525-NODE-2525-length-17199-cov-5.465352_pt1 | contig 17199 bp, 14 predicted proteins | sample MGYA00519700_ERZ857629 | MGnify/ENA primary metagenome ERZ857629 (study PRJEB31778, sample SAMEA3449351) | human gut metagenome | biome: human gut; feature: human-associated habitat; material: faeces | place: United Kingdom | collected 2010/2012 ...
CTCCGCCGTCTTTTTGCCCCACTTCTTCAGTTTAAAAAACCAGAAATACATACAGTATTCCTTCGTTTTCCAAACTTTGAATTGGAGCAAAAATCCTGTCTGAGACTTCTTGCCGAATTGCGCGGTGCTGCCCTAAATCCCAATTTACCACCGCATCGGAAGAGGATGATCACATGTTTCAAGGTTTCACCCCCCAGACCATTGATTTTCTGTGGGGTATTCGCATGAACAACAACCGGGAGTGGTTCACCGCCCACAAGGCGCAATATACCCGGGAGCTTTATGAACCCATGAAGGCTCTGGGACAGGAGCTGTTCCGCCCCTTTGCCGACCGGTCCGGCGACATTCTGAAGGTCAGCCGGATCTACCGGGACGCCCGGCTCCACCACCCGGATCCCTACAAGGAAAGCCTGTGGATCTGCATCCGGCGGGATGTGGACTGGTGGGCGGAAAATCCCTGCCTGTATTTTGAGATCCGTCCGGAGGGCGTCAGCTACGGCTTTTCCCTCTGGCAGCCCAGGTCCTACGCCATGGAGCGGTTTCGCCAGCGGATCGCCGCAGCGCCCGGCGAGTTTCTTTCCCTTGCGGAAAAGGTCCGGCAGGAAACGGGGGTGCCCCTTTCCGCCCAGTGCTACAAGCGCCCGAAGGAAGCGCCCATTCCGGAGCTGTCCCCCTACTTCAGCTGGCGGTGTGACATTGGCTGCACCCGGACGGAACCGGTGAGCGAAGAACTGTTCGGCCCCGGGCTGGGACAGCGGGCAGAGGAATTCCTCACGAAGCTGATTCCCGTTTACGACTACTTCAACATGATCACCGCAGGATAAAAAGGAGAATTCCCATGAAAAAAGAAATTTTCAAAGGCATGGCAACCGCCATGATCACCCCCATGACCCCGGAGGGCGTGGATTATGACGTGCTGGGACGGTTTATCGACTTTCAGCTGGAAAACGGCATCAACGCCCTCGTGGCGGTAGGCACCACCGGCGAAAGCGCTACCCTGACGCCGGAGGAGCGGAAGGAAGTCATCCGCTACACCATCGACCGGGTCGCGGGAAGGGTTCCCGTCATTGCGGGCACCGGCACCAACAACACCGCCCACGCCATTGATTACAGCGTCAGCGCCGCCCGGATGGGCGCGGACGCTCTGCTGGTGGTCACCCCCTACTACAACAAGGCGACTCAGAACGGTCTGATCGCCCACTTCACCGCCATTGCCGACCGGGTGGACAAGCCCATCATTCTTTACAACGTTCCCTCCCGCACCGGCTGTAATCTGCTGCCCGCCACCATTGCGGAGCTGAGCCAGCACCCCAATATTGCCGGTGTAAAGGAAGCCAGCGGTAATATGAGTCAGGTAGTGGAGCTGTTTGCCCGCTGCGGAGACGACATTGCGGTTTACTCCGGTGAGGATGCCCTGACGGTACCCTTCCTGTCCATGGGCGGCAGCGGAACCATCAGCGTGCTGAGCAACGTGGTTCCCCGGAAGGCAGTCGCCATGACCGACGCCTTCTTCGCCGGAAATATCCCCGAGGCAGCCCGGCTCCAGTGCGAAATGCTGCCCCTCATCAACAGTCTGTTCTGTGAGGTCAACCCCATTCCCGTAAAGGCGGCGGTCAGCGCCATGGGCTTCGGCGAAGAAATCCTCCGTCTGCCTCTGACAAAAATGTCCTCCCCCGCCCGGGAAACCATGCTGGAACAGATGCGGCAGCTGGGGGTACGGGCATGAAAGCGATTCTCTGCGGTGCCAACGGCGCCATGGGCAAACTGATCTCCGGTCTTCTGGGCGATGAGGTCGCCGGCCGGGTCAGTCTGGACGGAGAAAACGGTGCGGCAAAAACCTTTGCCGAGTTGGGAGAGCAGGACGCAGACGTAGTCATTGATTTCTCCCACCACACCGCCGCCTGCGATGTGGCAGCCTACGCGGTAAAAATCGGCGCGGCTGCCGTCATCGGCACCACCGGGCACACGACGGAAGAAAAAGCGGCAATTTCCCGGGCTGCGGAAACCGTCCCCGTGTTTTATTCCGGCAACATGAGTCTGGGCATTGCGGTGCTCTGCCGCCTTGCAAAGCAGGCTGCCGCCTGCTTCCCAGACGCGGATATTGAGATCGTAGAAACCCACCACAACCGGAAGGCAGACGCCCCCAGCGGTACCGCCCACATGCTCTTTGAAGCGGTGCATTCCGTCCGCCCCAATGCGGTAGAGCACTGCGGCAGAGCGGGCGAGGGCAGACGTACCCGGGAGGAGATCGGCATTTCTTCCCTGCGGATGGGCGGCATTGTGGGCATTCACGAGGTCCACATCTGCACCGGCAATCAGGTGCTGACCCTGCGGCATGAGGCGCTGAGCCGGGAAATGCTGGCGGAGGGTGCTGTGGACGCCGCCCGGTTTATCCTTGGAAAAGCGCCGGGGCTTTACGGCATGGAAGCGCTGCTGGGAGGCAGATTATGAAAATTTATCACATGAACGGCGCAGGCAACGACTTTATGGTCATGGACGCCCGGGGCATGCACCCGGATTTTCCGGAGCTTGCCCGGCGCCTGTGCGCCAAGACCGGCGCCGACGGCTTTATGGCGGTAGACAACGCAGAGGATGCGGACTTCCGGCTCCACTTTTACAACTCCGACGGCACCCGGGGCGAAATGTGCGGCAACGGGGCCCGGTGCATCTGCCGGTTCGCCAATGAACTGGGCATTGCGGGGCAGTCCATGACGGTGCTGACCGATGCGGGAATCGTCCCGGGACAGCACCTGACGGGAGAACAGTATCGGGTGAAGCTGAACACCCCCAGCGTGCTGGATCTGAACCGGAAGGATGGGGTTGCCTATGCGGAGCTGGGAAATCCCGGCGTGCCCCACGCGGTAGCCGAATACGTCGGCAGCCTGTGGGAGGACGCGGACAGCCTGCGGGAGGAAATGCGGGCGCTGCGGTATGACCCGGCTTTTCCCAAGGGTGCGAACGTCAATTACTACTGCTGGATTGCCCCCGGCGAAGTAAAGATGCTGACCTTTGAACGGGGCGTGGAGGACTTCACTCTTGCCTGCGGCACCGGCTGCGGCAGTACCGCAGCAGTTCTGAACCGGAAGGGCCTTCTTCCGGGCGGCATTCTTACCGCCCACAACCGGGGCGGCGTTCTGAAGGTCACCGTAACGGGGGACCCGGAAGCCCCCGAGCTGTATCTGGAGGGCCCCACCGAAATTACGGAAATTTTTGAGATCCCGGAAACGGAACTGTAACTGCGGAAAGGAGGTGTGACCCATGGGCGCTTTTGACCGGTATGCACCGTTTGTACAGGAATATATTTACCGCAACCACTGGGAAAATCTGCGTGCCATTCAGGTTGCGGCAGCGGACGCGATCTTCAATACGGAGGATCACGTGCTGCTCACCGCGTCTACAGCGTCCGGAAAAACGGAGGCGGCCTTCTTCCCCATCATTACCCTATTTTCCGAAAATCCCCCCGCTTCCGTCGGGTGCATTTATATCGGTCCGCTGAAAGCGCTTATCAACGACCAGTTTCTGCGGCTGAACGAGCTGTGCGCCGAGGCGGACATTCCGGTCTGGCACTGGCACGGAGACGTACCCCAGAGCCACAAGGAAAAGCTCATGAAGCACCCCTCCGGCATTTTGCAGATCACACCGGAATCTCTGGAGGCGCTGCTGCTCCACAAGCACGCAGCCATCCCCCGGCTTTTCTCCGATCTGCGGTTTGTGGTCATTGACGAGGTGCACTCCCTCCTGCGGGGAGACCGGGGCGGACAGACCCTGTGTCTCATTGAGCGGCTGTCCCGGCTGGCGGGGGTAAATCCCCGGCGGATCGGCCTCTCCGCCACCATCGGCGACCCGGAGGGTACCGGCGCGTTTCTTGCCGCCGGCACCGGAAGAAAAACATATATCCCAAAAATTGATGCCAAAGGCATCAAATGGCGGCTCAGCATGGAGCATTTTTACGTGAAGGACGTGCAGGCCGCCGAAGATCGGACGGATATTTCCGCAATGGAGGTACTGGACGAAAAAACCGACGACGCCCCGGAAAACGCGGATCCGGGCATCGGCTATATCTTTGAGCACACCCGGGGCAAAAAATGTCTGGTGTTTGTGAACTCCCGGGAGGAATGTGAAACCGTCACCACCACTCTCCGGGGCTACTGTGAGCGGAACCGCGAGCCGGACCGGTTTCTCATTCATCACGGGAATCTGTCCGCCTCCTTCCGGGAGACGGCAGAGGGGATCATGAAGGACGACTCTCAGGCCATGACCACCGTCACCACCGCCACGCTGGAGCTGGGCATTGACATCGGGCGGCTGGAACGGGCGTTCCAGATCGACGCGCCCTGGACGGTGTCCTCCTTCCTCCAGCGAATGGGACGCACCGGGCGGCGGGGAACGCCGCCGGAAATGTGGTTTGTCATCCGGGAGGACGAGCCGGAGATCCGCGCCATGCTGCCCTCCACCATTCCCTGGAAGCTGCTGCAGGGCATTGCCCTCGTGCAGCTGTATCTGGAGCAGCGGTGGGTGGAGCCGCCCCGGCTGGACCGGCTGCCCTTCAGTCTGCTGTATCACCAGACCATGTCCACCCTCGCCTCCTGTGGGGAGCTGTCCCCCGGGGGACTGGCGGACCGGGTACTGCGCCTGAGTTATTTCCACCGGATCGGACAGGAGGACTACAAAATTCTTCTGCGGCACCTGATCGCCACGGACCACATCCAGCGCACGGATCAGGGCGGGCTGATCGTAGGTCTGGCGGGAGAACGGGTCATCAACTCCTTCAAATTCTACGGCGTCTTTCAGGAGAACGAGGAATATACCGTCCGCTGCGATTCTCAGGAACTGGGCACCGTGGTACTGCCCCCACCGGTGGGAGAAAAGCTTGCCATCGCCGGACACGTCTGGCGGGTGCTGGATGTAGACGTAAAGCGGCACACGGTATACTGTGAGCAGGTGAAGGGCAGCATTCCCGCCTACTTCGGGCAGTGCCCCGGGGACCTGCACACGAAGATCCTGCTGCGGATGCGGCAGGTTCTGCGTGAGGAACGGACCTACCCCTACCTGATGAAGAACGCCGTTGCCCGGCTGGAGCAGGCCCGGTTCACCGCCGCCCATTCCGGCGCGGCGGAGCGGAATCTCATCTGTCTGGGGGGCAGCATGTGGTGCCTGCTGCCCTGGCTCGGAACCTATCCCTTCCTGGCGCTGGAACGGTTCCTGAAAATCAAATGCGCCCCCCGGCTGGGGCTGCGGAATCTGGACTCCGCCCGCCCCTACTACATGCAGTTCACCATGAAATCCGACGCGGACGCCTTTTTCCGGGTACTGGGCGAGGAGATCCGAAAGCCCTTTGACCCCATGGAGCTGATCTACACCGGGGAAACGCCTCTGTTTGACAAGTATGACGAGTACCTCCCGGAGGAGCTGCTGCGCCGGGGCTTTGCCTACGGCGTACTGGATGTGGACACCATGCGCAGAACCGTTCTGGACTGGACGGAGGCCCGGGCCTGAGTATTCGGTAAATATATCCGGATTGTGCAAATACCGGAAACGTTTTCCCGGCAGCGTACCCGGATATTCTCAGCAAACGAATCCGTTTTGTCCATTCGTTTTTTGTTTTTATCCATATACAAACTTCTTTGAAAGGCGCTATAATATACGCGAAAATTCAGGCGGATCCTGCCGGAACGGAAGGGGCGAGCGTCCATGAATACCATCCACTTTGTAGGCGAACTGACCCGGACCATGGATGTGCGCTGGCACAGTCATGACGAATGGGAGCTGGTTTACTGCACCGGCGGTGAGGGCTGCTTTCACTTTGAGAACGGTCTGACCGTGAACTACCATCAGGGGCAGGCCGTTGCCATTCCGCCCCACGAGCTGCACACCAATTCCAGTGAGGGCGGCTTTTCCAACATTTACCTGAATATGGAGACCCCCGCCTTTCCCTACAGGACTGCCTTTATGGTTTCCGACGACGCCCAGGGACACATGGGCATTGCCTTTTCTCAGGCCCGGTTCTATTTTCTGTCCGACCTGAAACGCCGGGAGCTGGTGCTGGGGGCGCTGGGGGATCTGATCATCAGCTACATGATCCTCTTCCGGGACAACCGGGATTTCTCCGGCCCCGTGGAGGACATCCGTTCCCTGATTATCCAGAACTTTGCCGACCCCACCTTCCAGCTGGACGAGGCGATCCGGTCGATGCCATTCAACTACGACTATCTGCGCAAGCAGTTTCAGGAGAAAATCGGGCTGACGCCCCTGAAATATCTGACAAATCTGCGGATGAAAAAGGCAAAATCCATGCTTTCCGCAGCAGGCAGCGGAGAGCACTCCATTGCCGAGGTAGCGGAAAGCTGCGGCTTCCGGGATGCCCTGTATTTTTCCCGGGTATTCAAAAAAATCTACGGCTGTTCGCCCTCGGACTTTGCGGCCGAAGAGAAATGACTCACGTACCTGAATTTGTTCCCACTCCCGGGTGTCCGGGATTCTCATAAAAACCAAAATCCAAACTATTTCAAACTTTCTCAGGAGGATGATTACGATGGATCTTTTTGATTTGACCGGGCGGGTTGCGCTCGTCACCGGCGGTGCCCATTCCATCGGACTTGCCATCGGTGTGGCGCTGGCAAAGGCCGGTGCCAAGGTGTGCTTCAACTGCTCCAACGAGGCCAGCCGTCAGCGCGGCATCGAGTCCTACAGAGCCGAGGGTGTGGAGGTTCACGGCTACGTTGCCGATGTGACCGACGAGAAGGCCGTGCAGGCACTGGTTGCTGCCATTCGGGAAGAGGTCGGCATTATCGACATTCTCGTAAATAACGCCGGTATCATCAAGCGGGTGCCCATGTGTGAAATGGCCGTGGAGGACTTCTCCAGGATCATTGACGTGGACCTGATCGCCCCCTTCATCTGCTCCAAGGCCGTCATTCCCGGCATGCAGGAAAAGGGCCGGGGCAAAATCATCAACATCTGCTCCATGATGAGTGAGCTGGGCCGGGAAACCGTTTCCGCTTACGCCGCCGCCAAGGGCGGTCTGAAGATGCTGACCCGGAACATCTGCTCCGAATTCGGCGGGAGCAACATCCAGTGCAACGGCATTGGCCCCGGCTACATTGCCACCCAGCAGACCGCTGCCCTCCGGGTACGGCAGCCCGACGGCAGCCGCAGCCCCTTTGACCAGTTCATCGTGTCCAAGACCCCCGCGGGACGCTGGGGCACCACCGAGGATCTGGTTGGGCCGGCGGTATTCCTCGCCTCTTCCGCCAGCGACTTTGTGAACGGTCAGATCCTTTATGTGGACGGCGGCATCCTCGCCTACATCGGCAAGCAGCCCTGACCGGCCGCAGCCTGAAAACGGCTCCCCTTTTTACCCCAAAAAATCATTTCATCCGAATACATCAAGGAGGAAAAACAGTATGGAAAAGCTCAATTACGCGGTTCTGAAAAAGTCCGGCTACACCGGCTACATTCTGGAGAAGGCTCCCGAGAAGGTCATGCAGTTCGGCGAGGGCAACTTCCTGCGGGCATTTGTGGACTACTGGTTCGACATGTCCAATGAGAAGGTCGGCTGGAACGGCAAGTGCGTTCTGGTGCAGCCCATCGCCCCCGGCCTTGCCAAACTCATCAACGATCAGGAGGGTCTGTACACCCTGTATCTCCGCGGTCGGGAGAACGGCGAGAAGGTGGACCGCAAGCGGGTCATTTCCAGCGTTTCCCGGTGCCTGAACCCCTATGAGGCAGAGGGCTTCGACGCCATGATGGAGCTGGCGGTTTCCGACGATCTGGAGTACGTGGTCTCCAACACCACCGAGGCGGGCATTGTTTACGATCCTGCCTGCGAGCTGTCCGACCGTCCCTGCTCCTCCTTCCCCGGCAAGCTGACCCAGGTACTGTATCACCGCTGGCAGGCCGGCAAGAGCGGACTTGTGATCCTCTCCTGTGAACTCATTGACAATAACGGCAAGGAACTGCTGAAGTGCGTCAACCAGTACATTGATCAGTGGCATCTGGAGGACGCTTTCCGGGCTTACATTAACGAAAAGTGCACCTTCTGCTCCACGCTGGTGGACCGGATCGTTCCCGGCCGGATCCGTGACGCCGCCGAGGTTGCCCGTCTGGAGGCCGAGAACGGCTATCACGACGAGCTGATCGACGTAGGCGAGGTCTTTGGCGTGTGGAACATCGAAGGTCCCGCATGGCTGTCCGACAAGCTGCCCTTCAAGGCCGCCGGACTCAACTGCCCCGTAGTGCCCGATGTGACCCCCTACAAGAAGCGGAAGGTTCGCATCCTGAACGGCGCCCACACCGGCTTTGTGCTGGGTGCGTATCTGGCAGGCTTTGATATTGTGCGGGACTGCATGCACGACGACACCGTCCGGGGCTACATGAATAAGATGCTCCACGAGGAGGTCATCCCCACCCTGCCTCTTAACAAGAAGGACCTGACGGACTTTGCCTCCGCCGTGGAGGACCGGTTCAACAATCCCTTCGTGAACCACGAGCTCATGTCCATCTCCCTGAACTCCACCTCCAAGTGGCGTGCCAGAAACATGCCCAGCTTCCTGGAGTATGTGGAAAAGTTCGGCAAGCTGCCCACCTGCCTGACCATGAGCTTCGCCGCCTACATTGCCTTCTTCTCCAATGACATTCAGGAACTGAACGATAAGGGGCTGGTGTGCCGCCGCCCCAAGGGCAACTGCTACACCTGCTCCGATGACCGCTGGGCTCTGGAGTTCTACTGGAACCATCGGAACGACAGCGTGGAGGAGCTGGTTCATGCCGTCATGACCAACGAGCAGATGTGGGGACAGGATCTGACCAAGGTCCCCGGCTTTGAGGCCGCCACCGTGAAGAATCTGAAGCTGATCCGGGAGCAGGGCGCCAGGGCTGCTTACGCAGCCTGCCTGTAAGAGGTGTCCCATGCCCGATTTTATCCGCATTCATCCCCGGGACAACGTGGCGGTCACCCTCCACGCTGTCCCCAAGGGCACGGTTTTTGCGGGCGTGACCGCGCGGGAGGACATCCCCCAGGGCCACAAAATGGCCTTGGGGGCAATCCCTGCCGGTGAAAATGTGGTAAAGTACGGCTTTGCCATTGGTCACGCCACCGCGGACATTCTCCCCGGCATGTGGGTGCATACCCACAATATGGCAACGAACCTGTCCGGTGAGGTGGAATACACCTACCATCCCCATGTGCACCCCGTGACTCCCCGGGGGCCTCTGACCTTCGAGGGCTACCGCCGGGCGGACGGCCGGGTGGGCATCCGAAACGAGATCTGGATCATCCCCACCGTAGGCTGCGTCAATGACGTGGCCAAGGCACTGGTCCGGGAGAATCAGGATCTGGTCACCGGCACCATTGACGGGCTCTACACCTTCCCCCATCCCTTCGGCTGCTCCCAGACCGGAGCTGACCACGCCCAGACCCGCCGTCTGCTGGCTGCCCTGACCCGGCATCCCAACGCGGGGGCCGTGCTGGTGCTGAGTCTGGGCTGCGAGAACCTGACCCATGAGCAGTTTCTTGCGGAACTGGGGGATTACGACGAGAAGCGGGTGAAGTTCCTGACCTGTCAGGAGGTTCCGGACGAAATGGAAGCGGGCAGGAAGCTGCTGGAAGCCTGTGCGGAATACGCCGGTTCCTTCCATCGCCAGGCTCTCCCCGCCTCGGAACTGGTGGTCGGCATGAAGTGCGGCGGCTCTGACGGGCTGTCCGGCATTACCGCCAACCCCACCGTCGGCAGATTCTCCGACAGTCTGGTTGCCATGGGCGGCACCACTGTGCTGACCGAGGTGCCGGAAATGTTCGGCGCCGAAGGCTTCCTCATGGACCGGTGCCAGACCCCGGAGGTCTTTGACAAGGCCGTTGCCATGATCAACGGCTTCAAGAACTACTTTATCCGCCACAACGAAGTGGTTTACGACAATCCCAGCCCCGGCAACAAGCAGGGCGGCATCACCACGTTGGAGGACAAGTCCTGCGGCTGCGTCCAGAAGGGCGGCTCCGCCCCCATTATGGACGTGATCGGCTACGGCGAGCAAATCGTGAGCAAGGGTCTGAACATGCTCAGCGGCCCCGGCAACGATCTGGTATCCGCAACGGCGCTCACCGCCGCCGGTGCCCAGCTGATCCTCTTCACCACCGGACGGGGTACCCCCTTCGGCGCCCCTGCCCCCACGGTCAAAATTGCCACCAACACCCCCCTTGCCGAGAAAAAGCGGGGCTGGATCGACTTTAACGCCGGTGTGGTAGCAGACGGAAAGGAAACGCTGGACGAGGCCGCGGAGGACCTGATGCAGTTGGTTCTCGCCGTTGCCTCCGGCAGGCAGACCCGCACGGAAGAGCGGGGCTTCCGGGAAATTTCCATCTTCAAAGACGGCGTTGTACTGTAACAGGAGGATACATTCATGAAACCTTTTATGGATAAGGATTTCCTGCTGGAAACCGAAACGGCAAAGCATCTGTTCCACGATTACGCGGAAAACATGCCGCTTGTGGACTACCATTGCCACATTTCTCCCCGGGAAATTTACGAAAACCGCCGGTTCAATGATCTCGTGGAGGTGTGGCTCGGCGGACAGCAGCCCGACGGCTCCTATTTCGGCGACCACTACAAGTGGCGCGTCATGCGTTCCGCGGGAATTCCCGAGAGCTACATCACCGGCTCCCAGCCCCCCGAGGCACGGCTGAAAAAGTTTTCCGAGGCGCTGGAACTTGCCATCGGCAACCCCATGTACCACTGGTGCAATCTGGAGCTGCGGAAGTTCTTCGGCTACGAGGGCTACCTGTCCCCCGCCACTGCGGACGAGGTCTGGACCTTAACGAAGGAAAAGCTTCAGAGCGACCCCAACCTTACCGTTCGGGGCCTCATCGAGCAGTCGAATGTTGCCTTCATCGGCACCACAGACGACCCCGTTGACTCTCTGGAGTGGCACGAAAAGATTGCGGCGGATCCCACCATTCATTTTCAGGTCTGTCCCTCCTTCCGGCCGGATAAGGCCATCAACATCAATAAGCCCGGCTTTGCCGCCTACATGGAAAAGCTGGCCGCTTCCGTGGGCAAGAGCACCCTTGCCACCGTGTCCGACGTGTGCGACGCTCTGACGGAGCGGCTGCAATTCTTCGCCGACCACGGCTGCCGGGCAAGCGATCACGGTCTTGACTACATTCCCTTCCGTCCCGTGTCCGAAAAAGAGGCGGATGCCGCGCTGGCAAAGGTCATGTGCGGCGAAACACTGACCACGGAGGAAGCGGAGGGCTATCAGACCGCCCTGCTCCTGCATCTGGGGAAAGAGTACCACAAGCGGGGGATTGTGATGCAGATCCACTACTCCTGCCTGCGGGGCGTGAACGAGAGCATGAACGAAAAGCTTGGCCCCGACACCGGCTTTGACATGATTGCCCAGAACACCTGCGGCGGTGACATTGCAAAGCTGCTGTCCGCCCTGTCCGGCGAGGGTGCCTGCCCCAAGACCATCCTCTACTCCCTGAACCCGGCAGACAATCAGCAGCTGGACACCATGCTGGGCTGCTTCCAGTCCGACGAGATCCCCGGCAAGATCCAGCACGGCTCCGCCTGGTGGTTCAACGACACCAAATCCGGCATGGAGGAGCAGATGCGCTCTCTTGCCAATCTGGGGCTGCTTGGTACCTTCGTCGGCATGCTCACCGACTCCCGTTCCTTCCTGAGCTACGCACGGCACGACTATTTCCGCAGAATCCTCTGCAACCTGATCGGCCACTGGGTTGAAAACGGCGAGTATCCCAACGACGAACAGGCCCTGAAAAAAATCGTAGAAGGCGTCTGCTACAAGAACGCCGAACGGTACTTTAACCTGTAATTTCAAAAATGTCCCCCTTTTCGATACCGAAAAGGGGGACACTTCTGTTCAAATTGGGCCGTTTCTCAAAGAGGCGGGAAAAATCGTTCCCCTGAAAAGCGCATCGGCCTTCCGTCAGCCTGCAGGGATGGGAACGCAGCCCGCTCAGCCCGGTTCCTCTTCCGGATAGACAACGCCCCAGTCTTTTCGGAAGGCAGTCATGAGGTCCATGACATCCTTTGTCAGGTTCAGGCACATTCCGCCATCCCCGTCCCGAACGGTCTTTTCCATGTCCGCGATTTCATAGGCAAGGGCATCGGCGGAAACACCTGCCCGCACCGCTTCCGTTCTGCCGTCCGTGTAAGTGATCTTTGCTTCCGTGGCCCGGGGATACTCCATAACCTCGATAAAGCCCTTTTCACAGGACACCATTCCGCGTTTGGGCTGCTTGCTGCGGAGGGACAGCATGACGGAAGCCATCTGCCCGGCGTCATTCGTCAGCAGCAGTCCCGCCTGCTCATCCACCCCGGTGGGAGCTTTCTTCACCTGGGACAAAAGCCGATCCGGCTTTCCGTCCAGAAAGAACCGGGCAAAGGACAGGGCATAGACCCCAATGTCCAGCATGGCGCCCCCCGCCAGCTGCCGGTTAAAGAACCGGTTTTCCGGATCGTAGGGCTTAAAGCTGCCGAAATTCAGGGTCACAAGGTTCACCTTTCCCAGGTCTCCCCTATCCAGCCGCTCCCGCAGCGCCCGGTAGAGGGGCATGTGGTAGATGGTCATTGCCTCCGCCAGCACCAGCCCCCGTTCCTCCGCCAGTGCCGCCGCCCGGGCAAGCTCTCCGGCGTTCAGGGTAATGGCTTTCTCGGCAAGCACATGCTTGCCGTTTTCCAGCGCCTTGCAGATATAGGGGAAATGGGTATTGTGGGGCGTGGCAATGTAGACGGCGTCCACCTCCGGGTCCGTCAGAAGATTACCGCAGTCCGTAAAAGCCCTGGAAATGCCATACTTTTCGGCAAAGGCAGCCGTCCGCTCCGGATTCCGTCCCGCCACGGCGGCAAAGCGCCGTTCCTTTCCGGCAAGGGCGCCTGCCATTTCGTTTGCAATGGTTCCCGTGCCGAGAATGCCCCAGCGAAGCTCATTCATGCGGCTCTTCCTCCTTCGTGACGCCCACTTCCCGCAGGAAGTCCCGGATGGCATCCTGATACATTGTGGGATTCACAATGCAGGAGGCGGCATGGGGCGCGCCGGGAATCAGGACCAGCTTTTTCCTTGCCGTGCAGACTTCGTAGTCCCGCCGGCTCATCCAGCAGGGAACAAACCGGTCGTCGTCTCCGTGGATGAACAGCACCGGAATATCCGTACGGGCAAGGGAGGCTTCCGCACTGGCGCTTTCCACGTCAAAGCCGCCGTAGAGCCTTCCCGCCAGCCGCACCATGGGGTACAGAAGCCGTCTCGGAAGTCCACAGGCCGTCATGACCTCGTTCAGGATTGCCTTGGGGCTGTTATAGCCGCAGTCGGCAATGATGCCCTTCACATTGTCCGGCAGGCCCAGATCTGCGGTCATCATCACCGTAGCCGCACCCATGGACACACCGTACAGGATCACGGGAGTCTGCTCGCCAAAGCGCAGCCGCACATAGTTCACCCAGTCCCGCACATCCTCCCGCTCCAGAATGCCGAAGGACAGGCACTTGCCCTCACTCTTGCCGTGGGCACGCTCATCGATCAGCAGCACATTGCAGCCGCATTCCAGTGCAAAGGGCAGCCCCAGGCAGAAGTCCCGGATGGGATTGCCGCGGTAGCCGTGGCACTGGATCTGCACCGGTGCGCCGGGAGCCGTCTCGTAGTACCGGGCCGCCAGCATCAGCCCATCGTGGGAGCGGATCTGTACCTGCTCCCAGGACAGTGCCGCCGCCCGGTCGACCTGTGCCATCAGGTCATCCTCGATGGCAAGATACTGCGGATCCGTATCCGGCTTCTTCGGGTCACTGCACCGGGCCTTATCCACCGTAAACACCGAATGATAGCAGTAACGGGCACCGCCCGCCACAGCCGCCGCAACCGCGGCAGCCGCTAAAACAGAACCCTTCATAACCGCACCTCCATTTTTCTTTTATCATACCACGCCGCCCTGCCAAAAGCAACGGAGGGGCGGGATTCTTTACAATTCCGAAACACATCCCGCCTTGCATGCCACGGCAGCGCAGGGTATAATAGGAGTAAATCCGGATCGTTGTCCGGCAGGGCAAGGTGCCGTGGAAATGGCACCGGATCGGATGGATTCACCCGCCAGCCAACGATTCCCTCAGGAGGTTATTTTTATGTGTACCGCAGCCTGTTACAAAACGGAAGGCGCCTATCTTGGACGGACGCTGGATTATGAATTCTCTTACGGAGAGCAGGTCACCCTCACTCCCCGGAACTTCCCCCTTTCCTTCGGGGACGCCGGGACGAAAAACAGTCACTATGCCATTCTCGGCATGGCCCATGTGGCGGGTGGGTATCCCCTGTACTATGACGCCATGAATGAAAAGGGACTGGGCATGGCGGGACTCAACTTTGTGGGCAACGCCCGGTATGCGGACGAGTCCGTCCCGGGAAAGGACAACGTGCCCCAGTACGCCCTGATTCCCTGGGTACTCAGCCAGTGCGCCACTCTGGCGGAGGCCCGGGCACTGCTTGCCCGGCTGAACCTGACCGGAACGCCCTTCAGCCCTCAGCTGCCCGCTGCCCAACTGCACTGGATTCTCGCCGATGCCTCCGGCGCCATCACCGTGGAATCCACCGCCGAGGGGCTTCAGGTCTACGACAACCCGGCAGGCGTTCTGACCAACAATCCGCCCTTCCCCTATCAGATGTTCCAGCTGAACAACTACCGCCATCTGACCCGGGATAATCCCGCAAATACGTTCGGGCTTCCTCTCACCGCCTACAGCCGGGGGCTCGGCGGTATGGGACTTCCCGGAGATCTGTCCTCCCAGTCCCGGTTCATCCGTGCTGCCTTTACCGTCGCCAACAGCCTGTCGGAACCGGACGAAAACGCCAGCGTCTGCCAGTTTTTCCACATCCTCGGTTCCGTAGATCAGACCCGGGGGCTGTGCCGTCTGCCGAACGGAACCTGCGAGATCACCATCTACACCGGCTGCATGAGTCTGGCGCAGGGCATATATTATTACACGACTTACAACAATCGGACCGTCACCGCCGTGGACATGCATCGGGAAAATCTGGACGGCTCTTCTTTAAGCTGCCGGGCGCTGAAAGACAGCTGGAACGTGGCATTTGAGAATTGACTCGGAATCCCCTTTTGGGGGACTTCCTTCCCCGAAAAGGTGAAAATATGCCTTGACTGTTTCCGGGAATTCCACTATAATGTGCAGGAGAAACCGTATTTTAAGAAAGGATTTTGCATATGGCTAAGGAATATAAAATTACCAGCCTGAGACTGGCTGATCTGGAAAAAGAGCTGAACTACCTGAAGCCCACCCGGGAGCGGGAGGTCGCCGCCATGATCGCCGAGGCCCGGTCCTACGGCGACTTGTCCGAAAACTCCGAGTACGATGCCGCCAAGAATGAGCAGGCAAAGCTGTACGGCCGGATCGCCGAGATTGAGGACGTGCTGTCTCATGCCGTCATTATTGAGGATGAGAACGAGGCCAACGGACGGGTGGGCCTCGGCTGCACCGTAGTCGTGGAAGACGAGAACGGCAAGCAGACCGAGTACCGCATCACCGGTTCTCAGGAAGCCAACCCCATGGAGTTCAAGCTCTCCGACGATTCTCCCTTCGGCCGTGCCGTGGTTGGCAAGGCTGCCGGAGAAAAGTTCATCGTCAACGCTCCTGCCGGCTCCTTCACCATGAAGGTCGTCAGCGTGACCCGCGAGGGCTGATCCATGGCGAAGTTTGTACCCCAGTCCGAAATGTCCCTGTCCGATCAGGTAAAGGTTCGCCGGGAAAAGCTGGAGAATCTCCGTGCGGAGGGCATGGATCCCTTTCAGGTCACCAAGTTTGAGGTGACCGCCTTCTCTGCGGACATCAAGGAGAATTTTGACCGGCTCGAAGGGCAGTCTGTCCGACTCGCCGGGCGGCTCATGAGCAAGCGGGGCATGGGCAAGGTCACCTTCTGCGATTTGCAGGATCAGAAGGGCCGCATCCAGCTGTATGCCCGGTTTGACGAAATGGAAGAAGCTTCCTTCCAGCGCTTCAAGAAGTACGACATCGGCGACATTGTGGGTGTTGTGGGCGACGTGTTCAAGACCGAGCGGGGTGAGATCTCCGTCCGGGTTCATGAAGCGACTCTGCTGAGCAAGTCCCTGCTGCCCCTGCCGGAGAAATTCCACGGTCTGACCGACCGGGAAACCCGGTACCGCCAGCGTTATGTTGACCTGATCGTGAACCCCGAGGTGAAGGACACCTTCGTCAAGCGGAGCATGATTCTCCGGGAACTGCGGCATTATCTGGACGGCAAGGGCTTCTTGGAGGTAGATACCCCCATTCTGACCCCCTTTGAGATCGGTGCCTCTGCCCGTCCCTTCTACACCCATCACAATACGCTGGATCTGGACATGGTTCTGCGGATCGAGACGGAGCTGTACCTGAAGCGGCTGATCGTCGGCGGCATGGATCGGGTGTACGAGGTGGGGCGTATCTTCCGCAACGAGGGCATGGATCCCACCCACAACCCGGAGTTTACCTCCATTGAGCTGTATCAGGCTTACACCGATTTCCACGGCATGATGGATCTGGTGGAAGAAATGATGAAAACCGTCGCCATGAAGGTCTGCGGCACCCTGCAGATCACCTATCAGGGCAAGGACATTGACCTGTCCCACTGGGAGCGGATGACCATGGTGGAGGCTGTGAAAAAGTACTCCGGCGTGGACTTCGCTGCCATCACCTCCGATGAGGAAGCCATTGCCGCCGCAAAGGCACACAAGGTAGAGCTGCCTGAAATTCCCACCAGAGGCGCCATTCTTGCTGAGTTCTTCGACGCTTTTGTGGAGGAAAACCTGATTCAGCCCACCTTCATTTACGATTACCCGGTGGAAAACAGTCCCCTCGCCAAGCGGAAGCCGGATGATCCTGCCTTCACCGAGCGGTTCGAGTACTTTATCAACGCCACGGAGTTCGGCAATGCCTTCTCCGAGCTGAACGATCCCATCGATCAGAAGGCCCGGTTTGAAAAGCAGGTTGCCGACCGTCTGGCGCTGGACCCCAACTCCAAGGCACAGGTGGACTACGACTATGTGACCGCGCTGGAATACGGTCTGCCCCCCACGGGCGGCCTGGGCTTCGGCGTGGACCGTCTGGTCATGCTCCTGACCGACTCCGCCTCCATCCGGGACGTGCTGCTGTTCCCCACAATGAAACCTTTGGACTCCGACAAGAAGGT
>ERZ857629.2535-NODE-2535-length-17137-cov-7.584885_pt1 | contig 17137 bp, 20 predicted proteins | sample MGYA00519700_ERZ857629 | MGnify/ENA primary metagenome ERZ857629 (study PRJEB31778, sample SAMEA3449351) | human gut metagenome | biome: human gut; feature: human-associated habitat; material: faeces | place: United Kingdom | collected 2010/2012 ...
TCAGGGTTTTAATGATTGTTTTTTATAAACTGTCTATTTTTACTTGACTAGTTCATTGTGTTACTATTTTTTTTCGTATATATCTAAATTAACATCATCAAATAATTGTCTAATATCTATTTCTAAAGCATCTGCAAATTTCCCTATCGTTTCTAGAGTTGGGGTTTTATCTATAGTCAAACATTCTAAATCTCTTACATAACCGTGTGTTAGATTTGTTTTGTCTGCTAATTCTTGAAGTGTATAACTTCTTATTAATCTATATTTTCTTATGTTTTTTCTTACTTGAATAGATAATGATTGCTTCGAATATCTTCCCATAGAAGTAATACACCTCCTAACTAAACTATATTATTTCACAAAAAAAATAAAAAATATGTCGCCTAGCAGAAGTTTTTGTGCTATAATTTAATTATCAATATGAAAGGAGGAAATTTATGAAAAAGACATTTTTGCTAATATTCTTTGGTTTTATTGCATTATTTTGTCTATCTGGATGCGGTTCTGATACTTTGGATAATAAAGTTACAGATTCTAATGGTAATGAAAAGAACACTTTTTCTTTGAATGAAACAGCAGTATTTAAAGATGTTAGTTATACCCTTACTAATGTTAAATACTCTAATGGTACTGAATTTGATGAACCAGCTAGTGGCAAAAGGTTTGTTATTGTTACTGTTAAAATTGAAAATAAATCAGAGGAAAAAATCTCTTATAATGAATATGACTGGAAAATGATCAACTCACAAGGACAAGAAAATGATGTTACTTTTACTACTATTGATTCCGATACCGGTCTTGAATCTGGAGATTTAGCTGCTGGCGGAACTAAAACTGGTACTTTAGTTTTCGAAGAACCTAAAAGTGATTCATCTTTGAAATTGCTATATTACAATAATTCATTATTTGAAGATAATGCAACAATTACATTTGTTTTAAAATAGGAGGTATTTATGTTTGAAAAAAGAAGCAAAGTTTTATTTGCTTGTGCTTTGTTAGCTAGTATTTATGTTATTTACTTAATATGCTACTTCGGAGGAAGTATGACTAGTTCTGACTCAACTGAAGCAATTGGTGGTGCTCTTGCTACTGCTCTTGTAACACCTCATATGGTTGTAGTCGGACTGGGAGCTATATTTTCATGGTTAGGATTTATTCTAAGAAAACCATGGGGAGCTTTAGTAGGTGCAATTTTATATTGTGTAGGCGCTTTAGTCTTTATAGTTTATGCTATGTTCTGCATTCCTTTAATTATATTAGGTTTTGTGGGATATTCAAAGCAAAAAAAACTAATTGCTTAGAAACTGTTATTTTTACAGTTTCTTTTTCTTTTCAATTTCATATATTATTATAAGGGTGAGATGTATGTCTTTATTATCTAATACAGTTTCTGCTTCTGGAATATATAATAATGTTACAACTTTACTTACTTCGAATAATTCACTTGTTAACTTGGTTGATGAGTTAGTTCTTAATATGAGTGCTAATAAAAAGAATTGGTCTGATGATAATTTAATTTATACAATTGAGGTAAGTAATCAATCCGAAAAGAATCATAAGAATGTTATAGTTAATGATGTTATTGATACTAGTTTAGTAAATTTTATTATTGGTTCAGTTAAAATTAATAATGTATTAGCTAATGATGGACAGTATTCTTATAATCTGGATAAGCATATGTTGACGATTAATTTGGATGAGGTTTTAGGGACTTCTAAAGTAGTTATTTCATTTAGTGTTAAAACGAGGTTTAATGATCCTTTTGTTTTATATAATTATTGTAGTGCTACTTATGAGGATGAGATTGTTGTTAATAGTAATAATGTTAAGGTTATTGGAATTGGAAAGGTTTATCCTGTTGATTGTTACAAATGTAGTACACCACATCGGAGATAGTTCTATGTGGTTTTTTTATGTTTTAAAAAAGAATTATCCAAAGATTTAAGACTGAAATTATGATATGCAAATGATTAATTTAAATTAATAGAAAAAAAGCCAACGCATTTGCGTCAACTTCATAAGAATGATTATCGCTTATTTTATTTATGTCAGTTAAAAGATGTATTATTTTCAAATAACTTTTTTTAGTTGATCTCTCAACTCATCATCATATGCATAAATATATAATCCATTTACTCCTCTGGTAAGTAGAACTCCTAATTCATTTTTTAAGAAATCTTCACCAAAACTTTTTTTTGTTCCATCAGCCAATGTTCTTTTATGCATGGCTTTTTCATTAAAGCTTGATGAAGTATCAAATAATACTTTGCCATTTCTATATTTTATTGATGGTCCTATAATCACTCCAACGTAGTTTAAATCAAATCCTTGTATTGTATAAATGGATCCTATTTCATTTATTGTATGTGGTTGTTCAGCCCATGATAATTTTTTTATAGTTTTTTTATATTTTGAATCAAGTTCATTTAATAGTTCATAATTCCACGGCATTGACCAATCATCAATAGTTACATTCCAATATTTCTTATCAGTTGGTCTGGATACCCCACTATATTTCCAATCGTATGTTGCAACTAATCTTGATAATGAAGTGCTTTTTGTTTCTGCTTTTTTCTTTATTGCTTTTTCTAGATCTTTGGGATTATCAAAAACTTTAATTTCATATTTTCCTTTATGTTTAGGTGCTTTTTCCAATATTCCATCTGCATAAATTTTTTTTAGCCAAGTTATTATTTCTTCATTTGCTCTCATTCTCATTTGAATGTTTAATTCAATAAAGCTATCATTGTCTTTAGCCTTATTAATAAAACTTTCAATTGTCTCATTAGCTAAATATTGTTCAGCATTCATCATTTGCATCCTATCAAACATTACAACAACAATTTTTGCATATTTCATTATCTCTGTTAATTGGCTATTTTCTTCTGTATAAGCTTGATTTTTTTGTGTTAACAATAAATGCGCTTCATCAACAAAAACAACATCATATTTTTTAGTTCTTTTGATTGGAGAATTTTTCTTTTCTTTGAATTGGTTAATAAACTTAGTAGGTTTAAAAACAATTTCTTCGTTGTTTTTACCCAGATCTAATTTTTTTATAATTTCATCATAAACTGTGAATTGTTCATTGTGATTTACAATAATGGCAGTGTCAATATCTTCTAATTTAATATCATTATTTTCTAAATTATATTCTTTTCTATTTAATAAGTCATAAAAGATACTACCCATTAATACTGTTTTCCCTGTACCAGCATTGCCTTGAACAAAAATCAATTGATTTTCATCTTTTTTTAATAAGCACACAGATATTTTTTCAAGTATTTTTTCTTTTGCTTTCAATTGTTCAGAATTTAACTTATGTAGCGATGATGCCTTATATATAGCTGAATCTTTAATTTCACTTTCAGATAAAAACAATCTTTTATCATAAGTTCTTAATTGTTTCCATATTTTTGAGAAAATAGGATCTAATTCTTCACAAGGAAAATATTTGTTTTGGGGATTACCCCTAGCATTGTGTACTTTAGCTATACTACTTGAACTACTCAAATAATGAATCAATCTATTTTCAATATCTAAAGTTAAAGATTTATTAAAATCTTCATGTGCAATAACATATAACGAGGCATTTTCGTTCAAATTATGCTGCCATAAGTTCTTATCATTTATTAATTCATGATGTTGTTCTGTTCTTTGAAAGAAATCATTTGATTCTCCAACATAAACTTCAAATTTATTGTCTTTTTCCCAATTGTGAATGTATACTGTTGGATAATTATTTATTAAATCAATTTCTTTGTCTTTATAATTTCTGTTTAGATCATTTTTAAACTCGCTTACTCCTTTTTTTGTATCTTGTATAATTCTTGCAATTATTGGTTTAGCCACTTCCATTTTATTCCTCCTATAACTTTGTGTACTTCGTACTTACACCTCTTGATTTTTCTATCGGATACTTCTTTGCATTTTTTTCCATCTTCTCTAGAACTATTTGTTTTGGATCTACTCCTAATTTATTTGCCATTTGAATACAATAGTTTAATACATCTGCAAGTTCCTCTTTTACTTCATTCAAATCATATTTGTCATTCCATTGAAAACATTCTAATAATTCACCCGCTTCAATACAAATACTTTTTGCTAAGTTTTCCGGAGAATGAAATTGATCCCAATCTCTTTCTTCATTAAATTTTTCTATTTTTTTCTGTAATTCTTTCATAAGTTTACACCTCATGTATATTTTAACATAAAATCATAATTTTTCATCATATAAAGACAATTTTATAGATGCTAAATCAATGAATTACGCATTTTATTATAAAAAACAAATCATACAATTTCTAATTTTAGTTGTATAATAGTAGTTGGGGTGTTATCTTATGAGCGAAACAATTAATTTTATGATTAATAAAGAATGGAAAAAAGATTACAAACGTGAGCGAAAGAACTTTCTATTAACTATTGCTAAAAAATGTGAAAATAGTGATGAAATATCAGACATAATTGGCGGAATGTTAATATACAATCAATTAATAGAACAGTTATTAAAGGAAATAATAATTTGTAGTATACAATATATCAAAGCAGAAATTTGGCCAACAAGTGTTAGAATGAATCTAAACTTTGATAAAGCAACATTTGGAACCCTAATTGAATACTTTAAGCAATTTGCTGTAGAAGAATATAATTATGATGTAATTACAAAGCACCTGAATAGTATTAAAAAAACACGAAATAATGTGGTTCATCATTTATTTGATATTCCTGACATTGAAAATATCAAATATGAACTTAAAGAGTACTATGATAAATCATATAAGTTGGTTCTGTTGTTAAACAAATACTACGATCAAATATCTTATAATCTCCATGATTTAGAAAATAGAGTTGAATGGAACAAATTATAATCATTAAGTTTATTTATAATATTTACATACTTTATTATTAAAAAGCACTAACACAAACTTATAGGATAATAAGTCTGCACTAGCGTCTTTTTTTCTATTGTTTACTTTTCTTTTTATTTTTATTAACTACTAATAAAGTACCTACAATGGCTCCTGCTATTGCACCAATCATAGTATAATTATAAGTCTTATTTTTATTATCAGTTTCTTCTTTTAAGTCTTTATTTATTTTATATGTTATTTTACTTATTATATTTTGAAATTCTTCTTGATCTTCTTTAGTAAAATCATTCTGTTTTTGAAACTGAATGTTATAACCTTTCTTATTTACTACTGTGTAGTATTGAATTATATTTAATCCTTGATCATTATATTTTATATACGCATATTTATAATTATCTTTGTATATATCATATTCACTTGCATTTGTTTTCTTTTGTAGTTCTTTTGCTACTTTTTTTACAAAATCATCATCATAGTTACTTAAATTATTTATATTAGCTTCTTTTATTCTTACAAATGATTCTATCATGTCTTCTGTTTTAGATTCTTTTTTTAATGCGTCTAAGTAAACACTATTTTTATTCATAAAATCATTTAAGTAGTCATATGTAATGTTTAGTTCTTCTAGTTGTTTATTATCTTTTAAATTAGTTCTTGTAAATGTATACCAATTATCATTCATATCCACTTTCATATATTCATCTACTTGGTATGTTTGAGCAGTTACAGTAAGTGGAAATAGTAATAGTAAAATTAATAAATATTTTTTCATAAAACACCTCTTTTTCTTGCTTTATATTACCATTTTTTTGTGTTTTTTTCAAGTTTATATAATGAGGTGTGCTTGTAGTTGTGTTTTGTTCATTAATAAAAAAATACCTAATAGTAATCATTTTGTTACTTTGGTATTTTTTGTTTTTATATTTTTTGTTTATTTTTTGATACTATGTTGGTTAGTGTTATAAAGATAATGGCAAATATAAGCATAACAATCATATTAATTATTATTTCGTTTGTATTATTTAGAGTAATGGTTTCTAGACTTTTTAATATATCATTACTTTTTATATACCATCTAGCAGGTAGTATTTGTGCTATTTGTAATACTTTATCTGGCATATATTTTGCTGGTATAAAGGCACCACATAGGAATGCTTGTGATAGAGCAATGACGTTTACTAGTGCTGTTATGGCGTTTTTATTGTATATTAAATTACTTATTAAGAGTGCTAGGGTTAGGGTTGTAAAGGTAAATAGTATTGTGTTTATTATATATAGTATTCCTTTTATATTTAGTAGTGGCTCTTTTAAGATGATTAGTCCTAGTATTATATAGAATATGCATACTATGCTTGCGAATAGTGTACTTGCTATTAATATTAATTTATTGTTTTTCTTATAATTAGTACTACTGATGATTATTCTTTTGTTTACTTCTTTTTGATGAAAGCTTGATAGTACTAGGCAGATTATAAATATTACAACTGCTGTTATACTATAGCTTGCAAAATTGAAGTATGTTGCTGTTTTTTCTATATTTGATATGTTTTGTTTTGATGTTAAGTTAACATTTACTTGTGTTTCTAATACTTCGTTAATATTATTTATAATTTCATTTTCATTTGTACTTTGTTTTAGCATTATGTTTTGTACTTTTAAGTATCTAGTTAGTATTAATTCTGATAGTGATGCATCATAATTGTTGTTTGTTTTTATATTTATTTCTTTGTTTTTATTATTTAGAAGATCATTTGTATAGTTTTCTGGTATATATATTATATAGCTTATATCTCTATAGAATAAGGCGTCTTCTAAATCTTTTTCTTTGATGTTTCTAATTTTTGTATTTTTATCTAAGTAGTTTATTAGATTATTTGTTAATGATTTGTTTTCATCTTTATTTACTATTGCAATGTCTGGTAGTTCTTTCTCAAACGTTTGACTGATGTCGTTGTTTTTTAGATTTATTCCTCCGAAGGCTATTAGTATTACAGTGTATAGAATTATCGTTCCTTTGTATTTTTTTACTATTTTCCAAAATGTATTAAATGTTGTCATACTTTTGCCTCCTTAATCCTTTTATAGAGATTAGGATCATTATAAATGAAAATATTAAAAGACTTAGTATATCTTTGTAGAACCTATCAAATGTATTGTAGTAATATAGTGAGTATAGAGCGTCTGTTATCATATTGGCAGGATTAATCATATTTAGTAATGGGATGTTTTTGTCTATTATGTATTTCATAGTTATTCCCATCATTCCTGATAGGAAGCAAAATAGCATAGTTATGGCAATTATTATACCTGTTTTAGCATTTTCATTTGTTTTAAATAGGGTTGATGTTGCTACTCCGAGGGATAATCCTGAAAGTGCTCCGCATAGGGATGTTATTATTACATATAGAAGATTTTTTCCATAGTCTACTTTTAGGATAAAGATTGTGAATAGAAATAAGAGTAATAGTCCGATTATTTGGACAATATACGCTGATAAAAGACTGCTTATAAGTTGTTTTGATTTATTTATTGGTGATGCTGATATTCTTTTTCCTGTACTATTCATGTTAGGTAGTTGGTAGTTTATGATGAACATTGATAGCATTGCACCATATAAACAAGCCATTGCTATTAGAGTATAGTATTCTATCATAGTGTAGCTTAAGTTCTTATTTGATATGTTATTTATTTTTATATTGTTTTCATTTAGTAGACTTAGGGCATTTTGATATATTTGTTCATAGTTTATTTCTTTATTTGTTGCTATATTGTTACTTATTTCTTTTTCAACTTTTTTATTAACTATTTTTGAGTTACTTTGTATTTGTTCTAGAACTTGTTTTAGAACAGTCTCCTCCACACCAGAGTTTTTTACTGTTATATTTACTTGGTCTTCTTTAAAGGTTAGGTATCCTGTTATTTCATTATTTTTTAGTAAATCTTTTGATGTTTTTTCATCTGTTAGTTGGATATTAAATAGTTTGTTTTCGCCTTTTGTTAGTTCATTTAGTGATTCTTTTACTATTTTATTATTGTTATAATCGTTTGAGTTTATTATAGATATATCTATTACTTGTAGTTGTTCTTTTTTTTCTATGTTTTGAAATGCTAGGTTAAAGAATAGTCCTAAAATTATTGGAAAGGCAAAGGTCCAGAATATTAAGGCTTTATTTCTTAAAAGTATTTTTAATGAGTATTTAAGGTTTTGATAGAACATTAGTCTCTTAGATCCTTTCCTGTTAGTTCTAGGAATACATCGTTTAGGGTTGGTCTTTCAGAGAATATTTTATTATATTTTATTTTATTATTGTTTAAATACTCAATTATGTCTTTTAGATTGTTTTGTCCTTTTTTATATGTAATTATTACTGTTGATTCTTCTTGTTTTATATTTAGAACGTTTTTGAATGATTCAATTTCTTTTAATTCTTCTTTTGTTAGTTTTGTTTCGATTGTTATTTTTTCTTCGATGTTTGTTTTCTTTTTTAGAGCGTTCTTAGTTCCTTCGGCGATTATTTTTCCTTTGTCTAGGATGATTATTCTATCGCATAGTATTTCTGCTTCTTCCATGTAGTGAGTTGTATAGATTATTGTTGCTCCTTGTTTATTTAGTTTTTTTATTCCTTCGAGAATGTTGTTTCTACTTTGAGGATCTACGGCGACGGTTGGTTCGTCTAGAATGATTATTTTTGGTTTATGAGCGATTCCACATGCTATGTTTAGTCTTCTTAAAAGGCCTCCGGATAGTTGTTTTGGATAGTATTTTTTATAGTCTTTTAGTCCTACTAGGTTGATTGCTTCTTCGATTGATTTTTTTCTTGTTTTTTTGTCTTTTATATATAGTGAAGAGAAGTAATCAATGTTTTCATAGACTGTTAGTTCTTCGAATACGGCGATTTCTTGAAATATTACTCCGATTTCTTTTTTGATATCGTATGAATCTGGTTTCATTTCTTTTCCTAGTATTTTGATGCTTCCTTGTTGGTAGTTTAATAGTGATAAAATGCAGTTTATGGTAGTGGTTTTTCCACTTCCGTTTGGTCCAAGTAGTCCAAGTATTTCTTTATCGTGGACTTCTAATGAAAGATTGTCTACTGCTTTTTTATTTTTATACTTTTTAGTTAGATTTTTTATTTCAATTATATTTTCCATGGTTCCTCCTTAGATATTTAGTTTTTGATACTCTTTTGATGTTTTATTCATAAGTATAATGTATAGAATTGTTGTTAATGCTATTAAGATTATTAATGATATTAACATTTGTCCTGGGATGGTTAGTATTTTGTTTAGTTTGAGCATGATAAGTATGAGAATGATTGATATACCTAGTCCTAAAAATACTGATAGGGTTGCGCTCATACTTTGTTTTACTACTTCAGTATCACTTGAGGCATTTAATTTAGGGTATTTTAGGTTTATAATTAGTCCTAGTACTGATTGGAATGCTATTGTTACTAGTGATGTTAGAATTATTAAGATTTCTTCTTGTATGGTTGGGGTAAACTTTATGAAGAAGATTATTTCACTTAGTATAATGAATGGTAGTTCTATTATGAATGGGAATATTATTTTTGATTTCATTATTGTTGATGTTTTTATAGGTAGGCTTTTTGTTATATTGATTGTTTTTCCTTCGAGTGATATAGATGATGATGTAATTGATGTCATAGATATCATTATTAGTACCATACAGAAGTATATGAATGTTATTGATATGTTTGTTGTTAGTCCATATTGAGATAGTATTAAATCATTTATTATTTTGTCATTGAAGCATAATGCTATTGAAAGGACTAGGATTATGATGTATCCAAAGGCTGTATTCATCATATAGATTGGTGATGATAGGTATCTTTTTAACTCTTTTATTACTAATGCTTTTAGTTTAGTGTTTTTATTATATTTAATTTGTTTTGATTGGTTACTTATTTTTGCTTCTTTAGAATTGAATACTATTTTAAAGTAATATTTTTGTCCAATGTAGATGAATATTGCTAGTGGGATTATGTTTATTAGTAGTAATTTTATTAAGTCGGTTGTTTTATAGTTTGTTATTAAGTCTATGTATAGTCCTGCGGGTAGGTATGTTTTTGTTATTACTTCGTTAATGCTTTTAGCGTGTCTTGCAATGTTTTCTAGGTATGAGTTTAAGTTATAACTAAGTATGAATATTGTTATAAATATTAGGAGTGTCACTACTGTTTGAACTAATCTTTTTTTATTTGATTTTGATGATATCATTTTAGTTATGTATCCTAGAATACTTGATGCGATTGTTGGGATGATTGGGAGTAGAAATGTCATTAATAATGATATTAGGTAGAAGTCTATACTAGGTTTTTCAAAGTAGATATATATTACAAAAGCAGGTAGTAAGAACATTAGGTTATATATGTATTGAAATATTAATAGTTTTAAGATTCTAATGAATAGTATTTTTGATTTTTTTATTGGTAATGAAAATAATAGGTCGTTGTCTTTGGTGTCGAATAGTATTCCTTGGGATTTATATATTCCGGCGGTAAAGGTTAGAATTGTTACGAGTAGTATGAACATGGTTAGCATAACGTATGTTAAGTTTACTTGATGAAGGGATTCTCCAATCATATAGGCATAACTACCTATAGCACTTGCTACGAGTAAGAAAAGTAAGATTGGCATTAGTATTTTGTTTATTTTTTTATTTGATGTTGTTTTGTATTTAAACATATTCATATCTTGTGTTAGTACTGCTTTTAATAATGATATTGTTTTCATTTTTGGTCTCCTGATTCTAGGAATACTTGTTCTAATGACTCATCTTTTTTGATTTGTTTCATTTCTCCCAACTTTATTATTTCACCTTTTTTTATGATTGCTACTTTATCGCATAGTTTTTCTGCGACGTCTAGAATATGAGTTGAGAAAAAGATTGTTTTATTTTCTTTTTTCATTTGTTTCATTATTTCTTTCATATCGTATACTGCTTTAGGATCTAGTCCAACGAATGGTTCGTCCATTATTAAGACTTCTGGATCGTGTGCTAGTGCTGATATTAGGGCTATTTTTTGTTTCATACCATGAGAAAAGCTTGAAATGTCGTCGTTTAAGTTGTTTTCTATTTCAAACATTTTAGCATATTTTTCAATTTTTTCTTTTCTTTTTGTTTCTGGTACTTCATACATATCACATATGAAGTTTATGAAGTCTATTGCTTTCATATTTTCGTATAGATCTGGATTGTCTGGTACATAGGCCATTTGTTTTTTACATTTTAGTGGGTCTTTTTTAATTGAGGTGTTATTTATTAGGATGTCTCCTTCATCAAAGTCTAGTATTCCTATGATTGATTTTATCATAGTGGTTTTTCCTGCGCCATTGTGTCCGATGAAGGCAAATATTTCTCCGTTTTCAACGTTAAAACTCACATTGTTTAGGGCTTTTTTGTCACCATATTTTTTGGTTACATTTTTAATGCTTATCATTTTATCTCTCCTTTATTTAATACCCATTTATTGTTAGGGTTTTCTTCGAGTAGCATTAATGCTTGGAACTCGTATGATAATAATTCTGTTATTTGGTTATCAGTTAGATTTATTGTATTGTTTGCTACAAGTGTTGCTAATCCGTGTGTGAATATCCACATTTTTACATGGAATTTTTTTATTTCTTCGTCTTTTAGATTTGTGCTTATTTTAATGAGTTTTTCTACTTCTTTGAATTCTTTTGTTTGTTTTATGAAGTTTTCTACTACTAGATTTGTTTTTCTCATGAATAGGGCTTTAAATATATTGGTTTCACATTTTGCAAACTTTATATAGTTTATTCCTACTTGTTTATATTTTGGAATATTTTCTATAGTGTTGTCTAGTAAGAATCTGTAGAAGTATTCTTCCATTTTTATTAAGAGTTCGTTGTATAGCTCTTCACTGTTTTTAAATTGGTAATAAATTGGTCTTATTGATGAGTTTAGTTTTTTTGCTATTTCTCTGTTACTTACTTTTTCTATTCCTTGTGTTTTTGCTATTTCAAATGCTTTTTCTAGTATTAGTTCTTTAGTAATTTTTGTTGGTTTAGACATGTTTTCCTCCTTTATAATTATATTGTATCACATGATACATTATTTGTATATAAAAACATATCTTATTTTGATATGTTCATTTTTATATTTTTATTACGTCTTTGTACATAGCTTTTTCACTTAAATATTTTGCACCTTCATATAAAGCACAGTATTTATCAACAATTGTTAATAAAAAACCTTCTTTTGATTTTGGGGGAATTATTGTGATTGGAAACATGTGGGTTTTTATCATGTTTTGTTCTTTTTCTGTTAAATCAAATAGTTTTACAGCATTTTTATATGCGCATTTTGCATGGGTAAAGGCGTGTAGGCCTTTACGTCCGTCTTCTCTTGTTCTCCAGTTGTATAGGAATAAATCATGAAGCATTCCTGCGCGTGCTGCTGCTTTGTAATCCCAGTTTAGTTTTTTAGCTACTGCGTAACATAGATATGCTACAGTATAGCAGTGTTCATAGCAATCTGTGTTAAAGTGTTGAATGTAGTTTTTCATAGCTTGTACATTTTCGTTTTCTATTAGTTCTTTTATTATTTCTTGAAACTCATAATAGTTTGTAATTTTTTTGCCCATAAGGTTCCTCCTTTTTTATTTATTATTTTTCTTTGTACATAAAACATTGTTTATCATGTGAGTAAATTATTCCAATTGCTTGAAGGTATGAATAGATAATTGTTGTTCCAACGAAAGACATTCCTCTTTTTTTTAAATCTTTTGAGATGGCGTCTGATAGATTATTTCTAGTATTATTTACTTCATAGAGGGTTTTATCATTGGTAAATGTTTTTAAGTAATTATAAAATGTTTTATATTCATTTGTTATTTGTTTAAATATTTTAGCATTTTTGATACTTGCTTTTATTTTTAATTTGTTTCTTATTATGTTAACATTGGTTAATAATTCATTTATTTTTTCTTCATCATAGTTTATTATTTTATCTATATCAAAATTGTCATACGCTTCCTTAAAAGAGGCTCTTTTATTTAGAACACACTCCCAAGAAAGTCCTGCTTGAAATGATTCTAGTATTAACATTTCAAATAAGTATTTATCATCAAAGTTTTTTTGACACCATTCATTATCATGATAGTCTACGTATAATTGGTTATTTATGTTGCACCATTTACATCTTTGTTTCATAGTTTGGTTCCTTTTATTTTAGTCTTTTAAGTTACCTATTGATACAACATATATACCATCATCACGTACATATGAATAATCTGCTCCGGTTAATACCATTAAAAATGATGGGTTTCCATATTTATCAGTATCTACTTTTTCTTTAAACTTAGTTAAGTTTTCTACGGCTTCAGGTATTTCTCCCGCACCTAATTTTATTTCAATTGCTCCCCACTTTCCATCAGCAGTTTCTAGAATACAATCTACTTCAAAGTCATTTTTGTCTCGGTAGTAAGATAGTCTTGCCTCACTAGCATCAGCGTATATTTTTAAATCTCTCATGCACATGTTTTCAAATATAAATCCTGTGAAGTTTAAGTCTTTTATTAAGTCTTCTCTTTTTAGGTTTAATGTTGCTATTGCAAGTGATGGGTCTACTAATTCTAATTTTGGTGCTACTCTTAAAGGAGTTTTTGATCTTAAGTTAAGATTAGTTGCAGGAATGTATTCTAGTATATATAATTTTTCTAATGTATTTAAATAATCGTCTAATGTTGGACGGGAAACATCGTTAGTAAACTCAGATTTTGTGTCTTCGAGAATGGTTGACTTGCTTGTACTTGTTGATATGTTTCTAGAAATACTTTTTAGGACTGCTCTCATTTTTGAAGTATTTCTTTCTATTCCATCTAGAGTTTTGATTCCTTCGTTTAGTAAACTTTGAATGTATTCTTTAGAAACCTTATACTTATTATCTGTCTCAATATTTAATGTTTCAGGCCATCCTCCTCTTATCATGGCATTTATTAGACTATCAAAGTCTAGTTTGGATACTCCTGATACATCTTTACCATTTATTATATCGTTTAAAGAAACACTACCATCTGATTCTTTTGATTCATATAATGACATTGGTCTCATTAATACCTTAGTTATTCTTCCTGTTCCTGTATGCATGATGGAATCCTCAACTGGTCTTGCAGATCCAGTTAAGATATATTGACCTTTTAATCCTGTGTGATCAACATCCATTCTTATAGAGTCCCATACAACAGGATACATTTGCCACTCATCAAATAGTCTTGGTTTTTCTCCCTCCAAAAATAATGATGGTTTGGTTTGATTAGTTTTATCATATTGCGTTTTCTTGTCTGGATCTTGAAACTCAATATAGCTTTTTGCAAATTGTCTTGCTGTTGTTGATTTACCACACCATTTACATCCCTCGATTAAAACAGCACCCATGTATTCAAGTTTATTTTGTAGTGTTTTATCTACGATTCTAGGCATATAATTTTTCATGATAACATTCCTCCCTTTTTATACATTATACTATATTTTTTGGGTTTTGTTAATACTTATTTTACATTTTGGCTCATTTTCATTTTACATTTTGGCTGGTTTTTATTTTACATTTTGGCTATTTTTTTATAATTTGTTTCCTTTTTTGGGTATTTTGTATTTACTTATATCATTTCCTTCGATTTGTAAGAGTCCTATTTTATTTTTTAGTCCTCCACCATATCCAGTTAGATTGTTATATTTTCCTATTACTCTATGGCATGGAATTATAATGCAAATAGGATTTTTTCCTACGGCATTTCCTACTGCTTGTGATGACATTTTTTCAATACCTTTTTTCTTTGCAATAATTTCTGCGATTTGTCCATATGTAATTGTTTTTCCGAATGGTATTTTATTCATAATATCTGTTACTTGTTGTTCAAAGTCTGTTAATTTTATTTTATATTTTGGTGTAAAGTTAGGGTTATTACCACTGAAATATATATCTAACCATTTAATAGCTTCGTCAAATATTTCTAAGTCTTTTTCTGTATAATTATCAATATGTTTTTTAGCATCATTACTGTTTTTAAAATATAGTCCTGTTAAATAAGTCCCATCACTTGTTAGAATGATATCACCAAGAGGACACTTATATATTTTCTTATACATGTGTCATACTTCCTTTTCTACATTTATTAGTATAGACTTCATATTCTTTTATTATGACTTCATTTACTCTTGGTATTAATAGATATTTAATTTGTTCTGTTAAAGTTCCATATTTTAAATATAAATATTTATACATCATATTTCTAGTTTCTTCTTTTTTAGATTCTTCAATATTCCAATAGTCTATTTCTTCAATTCTTTTCATAATAGCAGAAAAGCAAATAGTTAGTAATTCATCATGATATAAATCAAGTTTTTTTAAATCTTTTGCATTTTTTATTATATCATCGGTAACTTCGAATATTTCAGTTATTTTAGTGTTGGGTTTTAGATTAATGCCGCTTACACCAGATGAGGTCCTTCTGTAAAAGTAGTCTTTGTTAAAGGTTTTTATTATTTTATTTGATCTTAAATACATAATAGTAGTAAATGCAATGTCTTCCCATTTAGTATTTATAAACTTATAGTCTTTGATTAGTTCTTTTTTAAATAATTTATTACATACTGAAGGACTAGTATTTAAGATATTTTCTTTTATATCTAATTCTAATGATTTATTAGTATTAGCAAATGATAAGTCTTTATTGTAATAGTGATTGTCTTTTACAAAGATTAGGTCTGTTTCAATTAGATCCGGATAATTATTTTTTATTATTTGATTTATCATATTAGAGTACATAGTATTACTAATGTAATCATCACTATCTATAAAAGATATATAGTCTCCTTTAGCATGAGATAGTCCAATGTTTCTTGATTCTGATTGTCCTAGTGTTTTATTATTATGGTAAATACTTATATTTTTATATCTTTTTTCGTATGATTTTAGTATATTTAGACTATCATCATTTGAATTATCATCAATAATTATTATTTCAATATTTTTATAATCGTTTTTTAATATAGAATCTATACATGTATTTAAGTATTTAGATGTATTATGTACTGGTATTATTACACTTATTAATATATTACTACTCATTTATAATCCCTCTTTCGTATTAATATTATATATCATTTTATATTAGTTTTCAAATGAAATAGATTATAAATTATTACATTACTTAGCTATTTTTCCTAAATCATAAAGCTTTTTTATAGGTTTTAAATCATTTAGTTGATTAGCATACTCAAATATTTTTTCTACTTCTAATTGACTATCTTTAATAAACTTGTAAATAATTTCTTTTTCTTGTTTTTTATTTACCTCTATTTTTATATCATCTTTATTAATTAACAAATCAAATAATTGTAAATATTTGTAATTATCATCTGTAATTTTTATCTTAGGCCTTTTAATAACTACTCCTAGATTTTTATTATTATATAAATTAGCATTTGGGCATTCATTTGTTACAATCAACAATTCCTTCGGAATCTGTGTCGTAAGACCTAGTTTATTAAATAAATATGCTCCAGAGAAATACCCTTTTTTACCATTTTTATCATAAATATATTTTTTATCTATAACCTTATTAACATCAAGTAATTTATCTCCAAATACACCTTTCATTGGTTTGTAATATACTCCCTTTATGAATTGAATTATTTTCTTTTCTTTTACTAATCTGTTGATATATACATAAATACTTTTAAATATATTATCAAAGTTATCATGAATGATATCTTTGAAATAATCTTTAATTTCTTCGATTAAGATTGGTTCATCAAATGGATATTCATCAATATATCTTATTAACATTTGATTGTAATTCATATAAATCCCTCCGATACTATATTATTATTTTATGATATTTTATTAATAAAATAATAATTTTATAACATTATACACTATTTTTTTATCTATGTCAATTTTATTATGTACATATTGATAGTATAATGATATAATTTAGTTATAAGTGGACCCCTTGCTTACAGGGGGTCCACTTTTTTTCATGATTTATTTGATATGTTATTAATATAGTGATATAATATGTAATAAGAAATCAGTCCCACTGACTATAACCAGAGAGGCTGATTTCTTATTTTTTTATTAATGATTTATATAGATTAACTTTCATAAATCTTTTAATTAATATAAGTTTATAGTACTTATTATAATAATTGTTTTTATTAAATGATTTTTCTATAATATCTAAATTATCTATAATAATATAATCAATATTATT
>ERZ857629.2538-NODE-2538-length-17128-cov-27.608212_pt1 | contig 17128 bp, 15 predicted proteins | sample MGYA00519700_ERZ857629 | MGnify/ENA primary metagenome ERZ857629 (study PRJEB31778, sample SAMEA3449351) | human gut metagenome | biome: human gut; feature: human-associated habitat; material: faeces | place: United Kingdom | collected 2010/2012 ...
AGATTGCTGAGATGGCTAACAAGGTTCGCAAGAACCCATTGCGCGTTATCTTGAACGGTCTTGGTAAGGATGCTGCTCAGATCATCAGCCGCATCAACGGTTTCACATACGTTCAGACAAAGTTTGATTACTACACAGGTGAGTTGAAGGTTGTTAACCGCATCGCTTACAGCGACGGTCCACGTGCTAAGGTTAACTGCTATGGCGCTGACGACGTTCGCGAGGGTGTTGCTATCAACTGGAGCGAGGATGTAGACGTATCTATCACAGGTAACTCTACAAACCCTACACGTTTCCAGCACCCAGTAGCTGGTACATACAAGAAGGAGCGTATTGCTGCTGGTAAGCCATACTTCTCAGTAGCTTCTGGTGGTGGTACAGGTCGTACATTGCACCCAGATAACATGGCTGCAGGTCCTGCTTCTTACGGTATGACTGATACAATGGGTCGTATGCACTCAGACGCTCAGTTCGCAGGTTCTTCTTCAGTTCCTGCTCACGTAGAGATGATGGGCTTCCTCGGTATGGGTAACAACCCTATGGTAGGTGCTACTGTAGCTATCGCTGTAGCTATCGACCTCGCTATCAACAAGAAGTAATTTTCTTTGAGATAACAAAAAGATAAGTATAAATGTTGAGGGTGTGTCATTCTGAATGGCACACCCTCCTTTTGTTTTATCTCAACACGAAAACCTTGGTTTCGTGGGCAGTCACCTTGCCCTTCCATCGGTTTGCCTTCCTGGCTATATCGCGATGCTGCCAGACGTCTCTTACCAGATACTTGCCGTTCAGTCCCAACTGCTTGAAATCAGCCAGCACTTGGATTGGCTTGTCACTGCTGTTAAGAATGGCAACGGCATGAGAACCATCAGCCAACGGACGTACAAATATCTGATAATCCTTCTCGTTCACCTTTCTCTCGGCAGCCTTGCCCAATGCATCCTGGTCGATGGCAATCATCTCCTTGTTCAGGAGAATGCGCTTGTCTTCAGGCGAAAGCTGGCGAAGATCGTTGCTCAAAGCCAAGACCGACGACATCATGCACCACATGCTCATCTGAGTCTGATACTCAGTATAGTTGCAGCCTACGCCACCCAAATCGCTGGATGGTCCGCCCTTGCCGTTCAGTCCCACTACCAGCATATCCATGTCCGGCCACTGACCGTGGCGCACGTCCTTGGCAAGCGGAGCAGTAACATTCACGATGTCAAGAATACCCATACCGCCCTGCTTGACGATATCTTTCCACATATCTCTTACGTCGTAGCTGGTTCTCCATAGCGAACCACCCACTTCCTCGCACCACTCCTCGCAGTTGCGCTGACCCCACTCGCAGATGCCGAGCACGATGTTCCTGCCCGACTTGCTCAGCGCTTCAGCCATCGCACGGTATCGGCGGCGGGCAGTAGCGCTATCCTCCGGAGCATTGCAGTAATCATATTTCAGATAGTCGATGCCCCAGGAAGCAAAGGTGCGTGCATCCTGCTCTTCGAATCCGTAGCTGGCAGTCCATCCGCCGCAGGTAAGCTGGGCAGCGTCAGAATAAATTCCCAGTTTCAAGCCCTTGGAGTGAACATAATCGGCAAGCGCCTTGATGCCGTTAGGGAATTTCTTAGGGTCAGGGATGATGTTGTTGTGTCGGTCTCTTCCCCCCTGCCACAGGTCATCGATAAAGATGTATTCATACCCTGCATCGCGGAATCCCTGTTCTACCATGGCATCAGCCGTTTCCTTGATAAGCTGTTCACTGATGTCCCCCTTGAAGAGGTTCCAGGTCATCCATCCCATAGGAGGAGTTTTGGTCAATTGGTTACGCTCCAGCAACGTTTCGCTTTTCTGCGAAAATGCAGATGTTGCGAGAAGAGCAGCAAAAGTCAGCGTTAAAATTTTCTTCATGATTCGAATAAGTTTAAGTTATTGATTTTCTAGTTGTATATAACCCTACAAAGGTACACATTTTATTGTTAGGATGCAGGTATCAGCGCATATTTTTAATGATTTTTAAATAAAATCAGGGATGGATACACCTTAATAACAGGTGAAATCCATCCCCTTTTCTTTCTATAAGATAATCATACTTAGATTATCGTGATCCAGATACCTTCGCCTCGGTCGCGAGCCTCTGTCATGGCGTTGATGAGTCGCTGCAGCCAGATGCGGGAGTCCACCACCATGCCCGCGAGCTTGTTCTCCCCAACGAGGATGCAGCCTTGCGTGTCGTCAGGATAATTGCCTGCATGGATGCGGATGCCCTCGAAATTCGGCACGCCCAACAGTAATGGCAGCCAACGCTTGAATCTTGGCGAATACGATATGACCACAGGATAAGTACCCTCAGGAATGGCCGTATGGCCAGGTATCTTACGAGCCTTCTTGCCGCTCGTGCGGCTATAGCGGGCATCCACTTCCTCAGGCTTCAGCTTGATACCCAACAGATTGCGCCATGTTGGCTCCATGGTATCGCAGAGATATGTATCCTTGGATAGCAGCTGGCTGTCAAAGGTATGAACCAATGTACTCTTATCGTCTTTCTTCTTGCCGGGCAGCGAGATGCGCTTTACGCTTGCATCGGTCAGCAGATAGAGTCTGCCTATGGTATAAGTTCTTTTTTTAGCTATTCGCTTTAATACTATTTCCATTTTGTCTGAATGTTAAGTGTTAAGTTTTTTCAAAACTATTAAACGTTGCAACCTCTCAGGTCGAGTCCGTCAGAACGATATAATAGCTTCTTAAAACTGAATAACTGAATACTGAACACCTTTCCACCCTGCTTTCTGTCACCACCGTCGGCATTTGCTCCCTTCTGAGGAATTTTCTCGATGTAATGGCGGTTCACCCAGTTTCTCAGCATCATCGCCGTACCCTTCTTGCCAAAGTCGTTCTGCAGGCGCACCATCTCAGCCTGCGCGTAGGTAAAGGTGTCAGGCAATTGCTGCAGCAGGTTGGTAGGTCCTCGCTTGCTCGATTTCTCTCCTACCTCATTAGCCTTGGCTATGCCTGTGCCAAAGAAAATCATCTTGCACCACAGGTCGTAACTCTCGCTCCATCTGATGAACTCTTCTATTTCGGGTTCCCATTTGCAGCCGTTTGCCACGTATAGCACGCAAGCCTTGAGGAAGGCAATCACGTTGCCACGGAAGGAAAGATTCTCGAACACCCTGTTTTGCGACATGCGCGAAAAGTCAGCGTTCTCCTCCTTCAACTTTTCTGCCAGGGCGAAAGCCTCAGCGCAGTCTATCCTACCCGACGCCTTGCACAGATTCTCTATGTACGGTCTGAGCGCCTCTCTGAAGGCATCGTCGTATTCGCCGTACACAGGCATTTCGGCACCGATTTCCCGCTCTGGGATGGTACAGAAGTTAATGCGGCTGATAGGTCCGTCGGTGAGCACTTTTGAGAAATATCGCTGCCCCAGCTGAACAGTGGTCGATGCATTCCAGTTGAACCGGATGGTAATGCGCTCGGTGACGCTCGATGTACCCACGCGCGTCTGACCGTATTGGTTGCCCGGGTCGAAGGCAAGGCACATGATCTTGAACTGCTGGTTGCCCTGCCCCTTGAGGGCATCGAACTGGTCTATCTCGTTGAGCGATGTATAGAGGAAATGTTCCTGTGCCTCTGCCGTGCGCATCACGAAGGCCGGGTTTGTCATATCGGCGTCTATCTCCTGGATGATGAGGTTTTCCGGACGCTTGCGCTTATCCTTGTTGGCACCCTTGCGTGTCACCTCGTCTTTCCATTCCTTCTCCCGGTTCAGGTTCTCACGGTCGCGCTGTCTGATATCCTCCATAATCATGTTGATGGGCATCTGCACACAGTTCTTACCTGCGCCCGTGCCCGCCAGCAGACAGCACATCAGGGTAGCCTCGTGTTCCACATTGTCAATATATTTAAAGGTGGTCTTGCAGAGGTGTGTGGCAAGTGGCGGGAAGATGGCGTGTGCCACGGCAGGCTTGTAGACGTCCGGGGTCTTCGACAGCAGCAGCTCCACGAGTTTTGGGAGATGTTGGGGCATCGGAGGCGGAGCTAATTTATCATCTTCCGCATTAGAATCCGTGCCGCCTTCGGAACTCTCGGTCTTAAACGACACGGCATCCTTCTGGGACGACTTCTCTGCCTGGGCATTGATGCGGATCACGGCTTGCGACATCGGTTTCGAACTGTCACCATATTTCGCATAGAAGTCGTGGATGAGCTGCTGGCAGTCACGCTCCTGCGAGAAGGCAGGCATCTTCTGTGCCACCACCGCCTTCAGTTCGTCTTCCGGCATCACTCTCGATGCGCCTGCGCTCATGATTGCCAGGAGCGATGAGTGACGGGAGCCTGGGGTGTTGATGTCTACGTCCTTCAGGCCTGCAGCATTGCGGAAGAGGTCGAAGGCTGCGAGGTTCTTGCCGGTTGCCACAGCCCCAACATCCTGATGAGCTCCAACAGGGCTGAGATGAGCAGCATGAGCAGCATTGCTATCACAAGGTTGGGCAGGCTGAATAGCAGAGCCAGCAGCCCCCTCTCTTCCGTCGATAGTGAGCCCACGGTCCAGGTAGGCTTGTCTGCGCTTCTCCAGCTCTTCCTGCGGCAGCACCTCGTACCAGTGGGGCGAGCGATAGATTTCCGACTCCTTGTCGGTGATGAAGAGCATTCGTTCTGGCGAGATGCAGCTCTCGTCGTAGGGCACGCCCAGCGCCTCGCAATAGGCTCGCTGCGTCTCCTCGATAGTCATGCCGACGGGCATGCGGATGTCGATGTGCAGCTTTTTGCGGGCAGAGTACTCCAGGTGCAGCAGGGCTCCCTTCCAGATGGTTTCGCTGCAGTTCAGCTCACGTGCCTTCTCTATCGCCTTGTCCACATATTCCTTGTCGTCCACGTCGATGGTGGTCTGGAAGAGGAAGCTTTCGGGCACGGCGTTCTTCTGCGATCGTCTGTTGTCCCGGAACTGGTAGTAGTGAGCGCAGCGGAAAGGCAGCTGCTTCTTCAGTCCGTCGTTACCCCCACGGATGGCAGCTATCAGGTCTGCCATCCAGGGATAAGCGATGGTCTTGTCGTAGACCGAGAGTGGCTGGGAGCTTACGCTCCCCATATTGCCATTCTTGTACGGATTATATGCTATAATATGTTCCATCGTTTTAATTTTGAGTGTTAAGTATTAAATGTTAAATTATTAATCATTAATCATTAATCACTAATCACTAATCATTAATCACTAATCATTAATCACTAATCACTAATCATTAATCACTAATCATTAATCACTATAAATTCTCCTTGAATCCGGCAATCAGTTCCTTGTGCTCTGCCTTGAGGTAGCGCAGCATGTCCTGCTTGTCCAGGTCACGGCTGAAGGTATAGTTCACTTGCACCGTGCGCTTGGTGGTGCGCACCACGGCATGGTTGGTCTTGAAGATTTCCTCGAAGATCTTCTCGCCCGTACGCTCGTAAGGCTTGAAGTCGAACTCGTCGCCTCTCTTCTCGCCAGAGCATACCATTCTGCCCGGTATCACCTTAGGCTTTTCGCAGATAACCTCGGTATCGTTCCATGGCGCCTTGCGGAAGGCGATGGTACCGTTTTCTTCACTGATGATGGCTCCGTCCACCTTCTGGGCGTTGAGGAGCTGCTTCTTTGCTGCTTGTTTCATGATTGCAATAACTTGTTTATAAGATGAATAATGTCAGTTGATTCTCATATCGTTGATATACAGGCCGTCGACAGCATATCGGATGTCAATCGGTTTTATCAGAGGGTCATAATAGATACTATTCATCATGAGACATTCATAACGCCACCAGCAGTCCTTGTCCTCCATCACAGGCTGGATAAAATCCTTGACCCACTTGTAGAACAACTTGCGCTCAGGATCTTTCGAACAGTCTATGGTCATATCTCTCACCACCTGAGAATCTACGAATATCATACTTCTCGAAGCTATTCCACCTTTTCGCTCCACCTTGTCAGCATTGCCAAAGAATTCACCGAAAAACAAACGATGTGTAAAATCCTTCGGAACTCTTATTGTTAGCTCTTCCACATACATTTCTACCACTTTCCCCTCCGTGTCGGCTAATACCGGGAACAATGTATCTCTGCCGATATCTGTGATGGCAACCAGGTCCTCGATGCAAAAGAACAATCCCTCGTCGCTGCGCACTACTCTCAATCCGCCATACTGCGGATGAAAAAACACATAAGCATTTCCTTTCATATCAATATATCATATTAAATGGTTGGGCTGCGAGATATTCGCCAAATTTCAGTTTCAGGAACGGTACCGGATTCCTATAAACAAAAAAACGCCCGCAACCAGACTTTACTCGTCTGATTACGGGTGCAAAGATACGGAGATATTTTTATACTTACCTAGTACGTACTATGTACGCGTACTAGTACTATCCTTCAGTAAAGGGGGTAGTTTTTCCAGGAATTTTCTCGTCTTCTTCTGATCCATTCCTCTATTATAAGCAGCTCTCAGGGCATTGGGAGAAACCTCCCAAAGAGTAGAGAATACTTTCCACACATCCTTGATATCCAGCGTTATAGCTATCTGATAGGCAAGGACTGCAGACTCTGAGTTGGACATCTCCAGAGGGCAGAAGTTCTCATCGAGTAACCCATACTCCTGCAGTTCCTTCAAGACTTCCTGACCCTCCTCTCCTTTCAGGTCATCCGACATACGTTCCGCAGGATTGGCATTGTGCTTCTTTTTGGCGATACCATTCTCATAGTAATTCTCCACATACTCTATATAACAGGCATTGCCCGTTACGTTTATGGTTCTTCCTTCTCCAAACATGGCTTCTCCTCCTTAAATTCGTTGTTCATATACTCAACATACTGGCTGTTGCCATTCAATTGAATGTTCACGCAAACAAGGCAGAATCGCCCATACTTCAACATCAAGCGTACGAGCTTGATAATAAATCTCCCCATATTTCTTAGGTTTATTTGTTAGAAATGTAGTTCTTTGTCGCTCGTTCCTTAGTAGAGGACGATAGAATTTGTTTGCGCTAACAATTTTGCTGGTACAAGCAAATGCCAGGAGGGCTATAAGGGCATACACCCTTAGGGGACACATGGCCTCCGATTTCATCAGATTTTACTTTCTTTTTTTGTATATATTTTATAGGTTAAAAATAGACCCACAATGAGTTAGACAAGACATAGTGGACCGGAAAACTCTCACTTATACTTACTTCATAAAAGCCAGCAAATCCTTTCCCTGATGCATGAGGTTAAGAACCACAGCGGCTTGCATTCCGTAAATTTTCTTATATTTTTCTTTCATCTCATATAGCATGGCAAGCCTGGATTCCCTTTCTCTTACATATTTCTTGTAATTCTCCACCGCCTGTATTTCCTGATAGAGATAGTAGCCAATGACGTAGCAGAATTGTCTGATGGTCTCAAAGGATATTGAGGCATCTTGCTGCTTTAGTTTTCTGGTGGTATCGTCAACAGGTCCAAACTCCATTTTTATCATTTTTTGGGTTGTGATTTTCTCCACTAGCATGTGGTCAAGGAGTGCTCCCACTTCCTTGACAACCTTTCCTCTCATATAGCCGTCGGCATATGAATTCATGTAACTACGTCCTCTTGCCATAACTTCTTTTTTTAAATTCGAGAGTGAATTTATAAAAAAGGAGCGAAATAGAGGCGTGTACTACGATTCCTTAATTCGTAATATGAGTACTATTATTTTTCTGAGTCTAGTTTTTTTGAAAAAAAGAGGGAAAAGTGAGCATTTTGCAGCATCACTTCTCCCTGATACTTTTATGGAATTTGTATGGTAGGTGCAGCTCTCTGCACTGCTGATTTTACTTGATTATTAACTTTTAAACCTTAATATGGTCTCTATTGGCGATGAATCCTTTCACTGCTTGGAGCATGCCATATTGGAAGGCCTCGCTGTTCTTGTACTCCTTATAGAGCGACTTGTCACCCCTTCGCATGGCTATCATCTGCTTTTTGATGATCTTTGCCAATACTTCGTCGGAGGCTTGTTGGTCTGGATTGCCTTCCACATACTGGTAATCCTCGTCTTCTCTCACCATCTTGGAGAGATTGATGATCTTTGCCTTCTGCTCGTCGGGTGTAGCATCCCATCCCTTGAACCAGTGTTCGTTGAATTGCTTCACGATTTCATCCAATGGGTCTTTCTCGCCATCGTCTCCTCCTGCGTTTACCATTTTCGGTGCCAGTGGGTCTATGGTGCTTTCGCCAGAATCAAGCTCGATATGCTGATTCAGTGCCGTGCGGCGTGCGCCGTAGGTATTGAGATCGATACTGTTGAGCAAGTCTTTCAGTTCATCGTCATTCTTGGATTTCACCTTTAGCTCAGGTATCAGGAAGCGCAGGAACCAGAACAGTCTTTCCCAATCTGCCACCTCATAGTCCATGATGGCTGCCATTCGGGAATATATCTTCACGAATTGCTTGCACTTCATCTTGAAGTCTGCCTTGCCGTCCTCTTCCCACTCTATCTCTTCGTTGAACCGATGGGCGCAGGTGTCGATGACAGGTGCCCATTCGTCGGCTTCCTTGCCTTGGATATAGAGGTCGGAAAACTGTGTTACCTCGTCCATGTCGAAGACACCCACCGTGAGCAGGGTGGTCATCAGTTCGTGCAGCACGTTCACGTCGGTGGCACCGCTCAGCGTGGTGGCGGTATAGAATGGCTCGAATGCAGCCTTCATGTCATCTACCGAATTGTAGAAGTCGAGCACAAACAGGTCTTCGTTTCGCTTGCCCAACTCGGCTGCCGAACGGTTCAGTGTGGAGAGGGCTTGCACAGCCAGCACGCCAGCCAATGGCTTGTCGATGTACATGGCGCAGAGCTTAGGCTGGTCAAAGCCTGTCAGGTATTTGTTGGCTACCACCAGGATACGGTTATCGTCTTGGTCAAAATTGGTGGCGGTATCCGTTTCGGGGAATCCGTTCAAGCCTGCCTCGGTATAGGCTTTGTCGCACAGCTTCTTCTCACCTGAGAAAGCGATGAGGGCATGGTAAGGCAACTTGTTCTTAGCGATGATATCCTTGATGGCTTGGTAGTAGAGAATGGCACACTCGATGTCCTTGCACACCACCATTGCCTTTGCCTTGCTGTCCAGCTTGTGTGAGTGAAAAATCTTGGTGTCGAAGTGATCCATCATGATTTCAGCCTTTGCCTGGATAGTCTTCGGGTTGCGCTCCACGGTCTGACGTATCTTCTTCTGTGCTTTTTTGTTGTTATATTTCGGATTTTCCTTGATGCTTTTAATGACCTCGTAGTAACCTTGGTAGGTGGTATAGTTGGTCAGCACGTCGAGAATAAAACCTTCCTCGATGGCTTGCTTCATACTGTAGAGGTGGAAGGGATAGAACTTGCCCTTTTCTCCTCGCTCACCGTTAACGTCTTCCCATCCGAATCGCTCCAAGGTCTCACGCTTTGGGGTGGCGGTGAAGGCAAAATAAGAGCAGTTGGTGCTCATCTTGCGTTCCTTCATCAGTTTCTCTATCAGCTCGTCGGTGTCTGCTCCACCCGTGTCGGCATCCTGCTCTGAGGATCCGTTCTGCTGCATGGAGGCATTCATCTTGTCGCTGGCAATACCCGACTGCGAAGAGTGTGCCTCGTCGATGATGATAGCGAAGTTGCGGTCGCTCACGTCCTTGATGGTGTCGCAGATAAACGGAAACTTCTGTATCGTGGTGATGATGATGCGCTTGCCGCCCTCGATGGCATCTTTCAGGTCGCTGCTACTGTTGGCATGGGCGATGATTTTCTGGGTCTGTCCAAATGCTCGGATGTTGGCGGTTATCTGCTTGTCAAGGAGTCTGCGGTCGGTCACTACGATGGCTGAGTTGAAGAGTTTTTCTTCCAAGCCTTTGGCTCGCTTAGCTGCCATGGTGGTTGGACAGGCGTTGATGACTTGGAAGGCGAGCCATGTGAGCGAGTTGCTCTTGCCCGAGCCTGCCGAGTGCTGGATGAGGTAACGCTCGCCTACGCCCTTCTCCGATACGTCTTCGAGAAGCTTGGTCACCACGTCGAGTTGGTGGTAGCGTGGAAAGATGAGCTTCTTGGCGTTCTTCATGATGTGGGGCACAGTCTTACCCGTCTTTGCCTCGCCATAGTCGAAGCATACGTACTTGTCGATGATGTCGGCGAGGCAGTCTTTCTGCAACACCCATTCCCATAGGTAGCTGGTCTTGTAGCCGTTGGGGTTCACTGGGTTACCAGCGCCCTGTCCGTTGGGCAGACCTTTATTGAATGGCATAAAGTAGGTTTTCTTGCCAGCCAACTTGGTGGTGAAGAAGATTTCATTCTTGTCGCCTGTGAAGTGTGCGAGACAGCGGCCGAAGTTCAAGAGCTTGTCTTTCGGATTGCGGTCTTCCTTGTATTGCTTCTGCCCATTGTAGCGTGCAGTCTGGTAAGTCCAGGGATTCTTCCACTCAAAGGTAAAAATCGGCAGTCCGTTTACATAGAGCACCATGTCTATCTCGTCGCCTGGTTTCAAGCGAGAGTAGGTTTGCTGTCGGGTCACGGAGAACTGGTTCTGCTGAAAGAGTAGCATATTCTCCTGCGCATCGGCTGGTGAAGGTTTTGGATACCAAAGCTTTAGCTCAATGTTCTCTACTTTGATGCCCTTACGCAGCACCTTGATGATGCCGAAGGTCTCTATGTCCTTGCTGATACGTTCGGGGATGGCACGCTCCAGGGGAGTTCTTCCCACGTAGGTGTCGAGTATATCTTGCTGGGTGGCATGCAGGAACGACATGAGTCGGCGCATATCTATCGCCCAATCCTCGTTCTGCTTGTACTTGAAGTCGCAAGGCACGCCCCAGTAGTATTGGTCGGCGGCAGGCTGCTGCGCATCCACGTCTTTCGCTGTGATGCCCTGCGCCTTTCGCTCCTCTATGGTAGAGCCTACCAAAGCCTTTTCTATCAAGGCTTCGAAGGCTTGTTCTTTTGTTTCTGATGTATGACTCATGATACCTTTACCTTTCCTGTTATTACTTCGTTGATGATGATTTGCTTGCGCTCTTGAAGGAGGGCGATTTGACGCTGGCTGTTGGAGATGGCAGAGTCGAAATTATCAACATTCTTCTTAATAAATGCAACGATTTTTGCTTGTTCCTCAATAGAAGGATAACACAAAATCAATTTTTCCAACATACGCATTCCAATATTTTGCTGTGTTCCAAAAGACCATTTATCTTGTACCTGTAATTGATAATAACTTGATTGTAAGCTATAATACAAGAAATAAGGCAAGACTTTTTTCTTATTAACCCTAAAGACTGCTAAAGGTGACCATATTGTAAACTTTACATCAGTATTAACAATTGCGACCTTACCAGTTGTTGCCCCAGATTTTATCATATATATATCGTCTCTTTGAGGGATATACTTCTTACAGCACTCATTATAAAATGAATCTGATATGTAACCTCGTATATGTGAAAAATCAATATATCCATTTCCACAAGATACAGCTTCTGCTGATACAAATGGAATACCATCATCGTAAAGTTGGGGAGTAGTATGTGGTCCGTCTGTTATTGGCATAGACAAAACATACAAAGTTTTACAAACTTCCCAAGTACTTGGTATTTTCCCAAGGAATTTACAATTACTATCCTTCATTTCCACGTTCTCATCGAGTCCTTTAGTCACGGCATTTTGGATAATGATCTGCTTACGTTCGTTCAGCAAGTCTATCATCTTTTGTTGCATGGCAATGGCTTTGTCGATTTTCGAGGTGGCGGCGTCGAGGTAACGGACAATGGCATCTTGTTCTCCCACAGGAGGTAACAAAGAAACTACTTGTCCAAAATCATCTGTGTACATACGCCAACGAGAAGGCACAACACCTGTGGAATGTCTTGCAAATTCAGCTAAATACATAGGAGTTTTATACAAATAATGTAGGAACTTCGGATTGTAGTCTCTTATTAGTTTGTAAGTGCAATATGCAGGGCTTACGACACCTTCATCATTAGAAACACCCAATCCGCCTAACCATGCAAGCATAATATTGATGACTAAATCATCTTTATGTACGATTTTATAACCTATCAAAGATTCGCTTCTCGAATCTGCTTTGGACTTTGTCACACCTGTATATTGAGATACTGATAGCAAATCTTCTTTTCCTGAGGTAGAATTTTCAAAAGTTTCTTTCCAAAGATATTTAGACTTCAACAGTTCCCAGTGGCTCGGAATCTCCCCGAGCCACTTTACTCCACTATCCTTATATTCACTATATCTTTCCATACTTACCCCTCCTTGCTTAAAAGTTGACGGATGAAGCCATCGTTCTCTTGGTCGAGGGCGAGCATGTCTGCCTCATTCTCTTCCAACGTGCGCAGAGGCACTGGCTTGTAGAAATACTTGGTGAAGGAAATCTCGCAACCTATCTTGGTAGGTGGCAAGTTAATCCAGGCATCCTCCACGTAAGGACGCACCTCACGCAGGAAGTACTCGTAGATGTCTTCCTTCACAGGTATCTTTTCCGTATCTCTGAGGTCGCTGTCGGTCTCATATTCCACATATAGCTTGCTGTCATCCAAGGCTTTCCAATAGCCGTATTCGTTCAGTCGCTCCTTTGTGATACCAAATACTGCCATCAAGCTGGCGATTTCCTTGCTGTTTGGCTTGTGCGTCTTCTTGATCACAGGTGCTGCCTTCGGGTCGGTCTCGCTCATGGCTCTGGCTATGGTCTTCATCTCGGCGGCACTGATGTTTTCCTCCATAAATTCAGAGGCGGCTGTCTTGATGCAGCCAAAGAACTTGTTATAGTCCATATATTCGTCGGTACCCACAATCTTCATCAGTTCATGGGCGAGGTCAACCAAGTGCTTGCGCTCCTGCCATTTCTTGGCAGAAATCAGGTTGTTCAGCTGCTTGTCTGTCTTCTTGATGTCCTGCTCCTGGAGATAACTCTTGATGGCAGTCACTTCGCTGTCAAGCCCTGTGAACACACGCTCGCCATAGGTCTGATAGAGCCACTTAGAAAGCTCTACGTCCGACTTATCGTAAAGCAACTCGTCTATCTTGAGCTGCGAGAATTTGCTGCGAAGGCGCAATGGTCTCTCGATGGTAACATTATAGAATCGGAAATCGTCATTATCAAATATCTTCGACTCCACCTTGTTATCCTCGGCAGCTTCCTTCTCCTCGAAAGCCATGTAGGTTTCGAGTATCTGCTGGCGATGTAGCGGCGTGATGGTACAATTGCGAGAACCTTGGTTCTTGCGCAACTTCTCGTAACACTCAGAGGCATTGATGAGCTGCACCTTGCCACGACGCTCAGCAGACTTCTTGTTGGTGAAAATCCACACGTAGGTAGTGATACCTGTATTATAGAAGATATTGTTAGGCAACTGCACGATACAATCAACCAAGTCGTTCTCTATCAAGTATCTACGGATGTTACTCTCACCACTACCCGCATCGCCTGTAAAGAGCGACGAGCCATTGTGAATGGAAGCGATACGACTGCCTTGTGGCTGCATATCGAGTGGTTTCATCTTGTCGATTTCCTCTAATACGAAGAGCAACTGACCATCGGAAGTTCTCGGTGTACTGTCCAATGACTCTACTTCGCCCGCAAAATTAGCCAATTTCAGCTCGAATCGGGCATCGTTGAGCACCTTTTTCTTTCCCTCGTCCACCTCGCTGTATATAGACTCCTTGTCAGTCTTCCACGACTTGCCGTAAGGAGGATTTGTCAACATAAAACCGAAGCTATTCATCTTCTGCTTGGCGAAATAATTCTCCGTGATGGTATTGCCCTTATGGATGCCGTCAGGATTTACGCCCTTGATAATCAAGTCAGACTTGCAGATGGCATAAGTCTCAGGGTTGATTTCCGTACCCGAAAGGAAGATGGTGGAATCCTTCACACCTAGATTCACCAAGTACTCGTAACCCTCGGTGAGCATACCGCCCGAACCACAGGCTGGGTCGTATAGCGTAATGGTCTTAGGAAGGTCTTCCTTGACAGGCTCGAACACGAGGTGCGCCAAGAGCGAGATAGCATCACGTGGGGTGAAGTGCTCACCAGCCTCCTCGTTGTTCTCCTCATTGAATCGGCGCAAGAGTTCCTCGAACACCGTTCCCATATCTACATTGTCGAGAGGTGGGAGTGGCAAGCCGTCAGGGTCATCCTGTGGCTTGTTGGTGAGGTTGATGCGTGGGTCGGTGATACGTTCGATGATGGCAAGCAAACGGTCGTTGTCGGCAAGTTTGCGAGCCTTGTTATAATAGTCGAAGTTATCCAGTACATCCTTCACGTTGTCGCTGTAGCCGCTCAGATATTCAACGAAGTTCTTATAGAGGATGTCGTTGTTGTCGGGAGCTTGGTCCTTTAGACGGTTCAATGTCCACTTGGAGGTGTTATAGTAAGAGAGCTGGGTAATGTTGCACATTACGTCCTCATCTATCTCGTCTTCGGGATCCATTTCTTCCAACTCTTTCTCCACCTCTTCCTTGGTAGGTTCAAGGAGGGCATCTAGTCGGCGGAGCACCACCATAGGCAGAATGACATCACGATACTGACCACGCAAGAACACATCACGTAACACGTCGTCTGCAATATTCCAGATGAGCGATACGATTTGGCTATTATTATTTTCCATTTCTTTCTAAAAGGTTATTTCGTTTAAACTTGTAGTGTAAACACATTTCCCCCTGGCATATCCTCCAAGGTTATCACCCACTCTATCTCCCCATCCTCTGGGGAGACATCAATAGCATACGCCGTGCCCTTCTGCTGTCCGTCGAAGCGCACGTCGAAGCGCCAGAGACCGTTCTTCAAAATCTGGTCTCTGGTAATCTTGATGGTTGAAATCTTGGAGATATCTATGCCGAGGCGCTTGGCTATCTCCTGATAGCTAAGCACCCATCGGGTCTTACCATTAGAAATGTATTCATAGGCGATGCCATCCTTGGTGAAGCCGATACCCTCAGTATCGGTAATGGCATAATAACTGGGAGCCTCGCTGTCGGCAGGTGGGCTGACAACCAGGTCGGTATCGGAGCTTACATCATCCTTGCTGCAACTGGCAAGGGTAAGCGTAAAAAATGCGGCTACAAGAGCCAACTTCCCCGATATGGGGGGGGGTAAATTTACTGATAATCATAATGTTATCGTTTTTGTATCACATACGTGGCTATATACCACCCCACAAAGTTACGATTTCTTTTTGAAACTGGCAAGGATTTCGGGAGTTTTTTCTATCATTATTCTCCATAATTGTAAAAAAGTTAACTTGTAAACCCTAACATGGTCTCTGTTGGCGATGAATCCTTTCACAGCTGCATATATGGCGCAACAAGCCTAGAGTTTCATCTGCTTGATTTCCTCTGCAGTCAGCCCCGTCATATCCATGACCGATGCTTCATCCATACCCTTTGCCAGCATCTTTCTGGCAATCTCAAGGCTTCGCTGGTTCATACCTTTCTCTACGCCTTTCTGGTAGCTGTCATCAATGAGGGTTCTTTCAACGCTTACGGAATCCCAGAATTTGTCGTAGGCCCAGAGTTCGGCATCTGTGAATCCGGAAATCTCCAGTTCCTCTACGGCTTTTCCTATCTCCGGGTCATTAAGCAGGTCGGAAGGAATCTCCTTCGTGTTGGAATTGATTTCCGTCAGGAAACGGAGCCACAGCACCATCATGCGCTTGTCGGCGATGGAATGAGGAGTGAACTTAGGGAGTTCTATGAAGGTGAAATGCAAACCCTCGATGACCTTATTGCTGTCCTTATCGTGCACGATGCGGTAGTTGTGGATGAAATCCGGAGTATCATGCGCAAAGATGTCATTTATCAGGTTGAGAGAATACACGGGTTGGAGTTCGCTGTATTTTCCTCCCTTTTTAGCCTGACTCACATAGAGCTTGGATGCATTGAACAGTACTCGCTGCTGGAAGGCATCAGACCATTCCATCTGCATTTCCACGCAGAACTTTCTGCCTCTGACGTCGGTGCAGAGTACATCCACAATGGTATTCTTGCCCCCTTCGAGCTGGGGCACAAGTTCTGTAGGCAGATACTTGATTTCGTGTATCTGCTCCTCTTCGCTGAGTGGCAGGAGGGCGTTCAGAAGGCTGATCAGTCTTGCGGGATGATTGCCGAATATCTTCTTGAACGTGAGGTCTGCCTTAGGATCTAAGTACTTCATAAACATCAGTTTTAAAATCTACAGCGCAAAGTTACGATTTCTTTTTGAAACTGGCAAGGATTTCGGGAGTTTTTTCTATCATTATTCTCCATAATTGTAAAAAAGTTAACTTGTAAACCCTAACATGGTCTCTGTTGGCGATGAATCCTTTCACAGCTGCATATATGGCGCAACAAGCCTAGAGGTTCATCTACAACTCCTTTACCATAAAAATGGTGGTGGCGGTATGTCCCGAGTCACCAAGGCGCTGAAGAATATGCCTGAAGCCATGACGCTCATACATGGCTACTGCATCTGAGAATTGTGGGAATGACTCGATATACAGATGACTATAACCAGCCCTTCGGGCTCCTTCAATGGCCTGCGAGAACAAAACAGATCCATTGCCTTGACCACGAACTAAAGGAGACAGGTAGAACTTTACCAGTTCTGCATATCCATCCGGCAATCCCTCCGTGGGATAATAGCCGCAGCCTCCCTGAACGACTCCATCTTCAGCTACAACCAAATAGCCGGCATTCTTCCCAGCCATTGCATCAAAGATATGCTCCGTCCTTGGGTCATCATACACGGTGTTGACCAGCGGAGCGCCATATTCCTCAAAAACAGAACGGATGACATGAGCCAACTGTTGCTGGTCCTTCTCTTCAATATGTCTAATCTCAATCATATCAATTTTCTAAATAACATAGTCCACTTCTGAATCAGTCAGAAGATGCTGCATGAAATAAACAATCTGCTTGCGCCACCAAGCCCAGTCATGGTCAACGTCATGTCCCCAGTAGTCTACCCAGGCAGGGACATTCTTCTCCTTGAGCAAGGCATCCATCTGACGGGTACTGTAGAGCAGTTCTTCCTCCCAGGCTCCCTGACCTACACACATGATGACTTTCCCTTCGGCCGGTGACCGTTGGTTCAGGGCGTATTATTTCACGATAATCTCATCAACAAACAGCCAGCCGCCGAAGCTGCTTGG
>ERZ857629.2544-NODE-2544-length-17080-cov-3.348018_pt1 | contig 17080 bp, 10 predicted proteins | sample MGYA00519700_ERZ857629 | MGnify/ENA primary metagenome ERZ857629 (study PRJEB31778, sample SAMEA3449351) | human gut metagenome | biome: human gut; feature: human-associated habitat; material: faeces | place: United Kingdom | collected 2010/2012 ...
TTCCTCCCAAAATATATGGTGGTCTTGCTGTAGCATCCTATGGGATTACAAAAGGATTGAGTTTGCAGGGAGATGTAGAAACGACTTTCTGTCTTCCGAAGCCGACCGGGGAAGAAGAAGGTTTTTTGAATATCATCGGTATGAACCAGGTGCCGATTGTGTGGCGTGATGTCGATTATAACTATGTCAAGTCGCGGTTGCCTCATTATATGACGCCGGAGCAGTATTATGCTTTTCGCGATCATATTTATGCCGACTTTTCTCATATGCATGTCAATGATTTGGGATGTATGGAATTTGCCGGAGGATATCCGGGTAATCTTCATGATGAGATCAATAATTTTTCTATTATAGCCGGAGTTATAGCCCGGCAACAGCAGTTCGATATAATTCATGCGCATGACTGGCTGACTTATCCGGCAGGTGTGCATGCGAAGCTGGTAAGTGGAAAACCATTATGTATCCATGTTCATGCGACTGATTTTGACCGTTCGCGTGGAAAGGTGAATCCAACCGTGTATGCGATGGAGAAGAACGGTATGGATCATGCAGATTGTATCATGTGTGTATCGGAACTGACTCGTCAGACGGTTATCCGCGAATATCATCAGGATCCCCGTAAATGTTTTGCTATGCACAATGCCGTTTATCCGCTTTCGCAGGAGTTGCTGGATATACCTCGTCCGGAGCATCCGAAAGAAAAAGTGGTTACGTTCCTTGGACGTATCACGATGCAGAAAGGACCGGAATATTTTGTAGAAGCGGCAGCTTTGGTATTGAAACGCTCACGCAATATCCGTTTCGTAATGGCGGGTTCGGGTGATATGTTGAATGCCATGATCAATTTGGCCGCTGAGCGCGGTATTGCCGATCGTTTCCATTTTCCGGGTTTTCAACGTGGCCGCCAGGTGTATGAAGCATATAAAAACAGTGATGTGTTCGTGATGCCTTCCGTTTCCGAGCCATTCGGTATTGCTCCGTTGGAAGCGATGCAGTGCGGAACACCTTCTATTATCTCAAAGCAGTCCGGATGCGGTGAAATTCTTGATAAAGTGATTAAAACAGATTATTGGGATATCAATGCAATGGCCGATGCTATTTATTCTCTTTGTACGAATGAATCTCTTTTCAAATACCTTCAGGAAGAAGGAAAGAAGGAGGTTGACGGTATTACGTGGGAAAAAGTCGGTTTGCGAATCCGAGCACTTTATGAGGAAGTTTTAAAGAATTACGGTAAATAATAAAACAATAACTAGATATGAAAACAATCTGTCTTTATTTTGAAATACATCAAATCATTCATCTGAAACGTTATCGCTGCTTTGATATAGGTACCGATCATTACTACTATGATGATTATGAAAATGAACGCAGTATCAGTGATATTGCAGCACGTTCGTATATTCCTGCTCTGACAACATTGCTTGAAATGGCAAAAGAGAATGGTGGGGCATTTAAAGTTGCATTTTCAATCTCTGGTGTGGCCATGGAGCAATTGGAGGTATATGCCCCCAGAGTGATCGAACTGTTGCATCAGTTGAATGATACCGGTTGCTGTGAGTTCTTGTGTGAACCTTATTCGCACGGTTTGTCTTCATTGGCTAATGAAGAGTGTTTCCGGGAAGAGGTAGACCGTATGAAGAAAAAGATCAAACAGGTATTCGGACAAACTCCGAAAGTGTTCCGTAATTCAAGCTTGATCTATTCGAATGAAATCGGTGCTTTGGTTGCCAGCATGGGATTTAAAGGTATGTTGACGGAAGGTGCTAAGCATGTTTTAGGTTGGAAGAGCGCTCATTATTTATATCATTGTGCATATAACCCGAATCTGAAGTTGTTGCTTCGTGATTTTAAATTGTCGGATGATATTAGTTTGCGTTTTTCTAATTCAAGTTGGAGTGAGTATCCATTGTTTGCTGATAAGTATATGGATTGGATTGCTGCATTTCCTGAAGAAGAGCAGGTTATCAATATATTTATGGAACTTGGGGCTTTGGGAATTGCCCAACCGTTATCTTCTAATATCTTGAGTTTTATCAAAGCATTGCCTGCTTGTGCAAAAGAAAGAGGTATTACGTTCTCTACACCGACAGATATTGTGACTAAATTGAAATCAGTGGATCAGGTTGATGTTCCTTATCCGATGTCGTGGATAGATGAAGAAAGAGATATCAGTTGTTGGTTGGGTAATGTGATGCAGCGTGAAGCATTCAATAAGCTTTATAGTGTGGCAGAACGTGTTCATTTGTGTGATGACCGTCGTATCAAGCAAGACTGGGATTATTTGCAGGCAAGTAATAATTTCCGTTTCATGACTACAAAGAATACGGGGATTTGGTTGAATCGTGGTATCTATGATTCTCCTTATGATGCATTTACAAACTATATGAATATCCTGGGGGATTTTATTAGTCGTGTGAATGCTTTGTACCCAATTGATGTGGATAATGAAGAATTAAATTCATTATTGACTACAATTAAGAATCAGGGTATTGAGATCGAGACACTTCAGAAAGAAGTCGATAAGTTGAAAAAGAAAGCTGCAAAAAAGAAATAATAGTTTTTGATAATAAAAAAGCGGATAATCAAAAGAAATTATCCGCTTTTTTTATGAATTTAAAATTATTACTTGTATTCCGTTGTTGTTATGACAATTTTTGTCGCTTCTTTTGTTTTGAGCAACTTGACTCCGGAAGGAAGTAAATAATTATTTATTGCCGTAGTGTATGTTTGGGATTGTCCGTAGTAGCTGTTTGATTGACCTGTAAGACGTTCAACCGGAACCAAAAGCAATACCATATCCTTGTCAGGATTATTCTTTATATGTTCCTGCATCAGATTGGAGATATTATCATACGAATAAGATCGACTACTAGTACTGTAACTAGCAAGGAATGATGTTTTTTTATCTTCTATCTTATTATTCACAAAGAAAGTAGCCAAAGAATCTTTAGGCAGCAACAGTAAATTTGAAGGAGCGGAAAGAGCCCATTGCCAATTTTCCTGCGGCAGTGCTTTTATTGTCAGAGGTATATTGTTGATAACACGGTCTCCGATTCTTTCAACTATATCCTGGGCAGGAATTGTTAATTGTGTATATACACCTGCCGGTGTTTTCAGATAAGCAATTGAATCATTTTCCTTTAACAACGAAGTCAAATCTGTATTTTGGAAACGGTTCAATTGCAATACTTCTTTGGTTACATTGAACGTTTCACTGGAATATGCAGTGGAATCCTGACCTTGGCTACCTTTCAAATTGTACTTATAGTAGATCGAGAAAGTCGAATAGGTAATTTGCAGAATATTACCGCTACCATATGTATTTGTTATATACAATCCGGGGAAGAATTTATTAAAGTTCTCCTGGCTGCTGAAAGTACTTGGATTTTTGATTGATTCATCATAGAACTTCTGACCGAACTCCTTAGGCATCCGGATTGTAACGGTCGGAATAAAAGTACGATCACCATTAGAATCAGTGGCATTACGAATGCTGTCGGGCACAGAATTATCATATGCAGTATATGTTTGCATGCCCAATGAATTCTGCATGTCACAATACTCCAACGGATCGAAGTTCGTATAAAAATCTCTTTCCAGTTCTTTGTCTACCAAATATATCTGGGCACGCATAGGTGCTAAAGAATCACCTACCCAGGCACCGTTCTGATACATGATTTTAAAATCGATAGAGTCAATCTGTCCATTAATAGGTTCATGCTTAAATTTGAAGTCATCCGGGCAGTAAAACTGGCAGATGTAATCAGATTTCACGTTACCATACAACGGATCATAGAACTCCCCGAGAAGTCCATTAGTAGTTCTTGCATATACCGAATCCATTCGCAAAGTTGTCGCTTGCATCTGGAAAGTATCTACATATACGGGCATTTTGTCTCCGTCAGGCTGAATTGTCGAGCCAACCAGATTCAAATCATCACTACACCCACTCAGGATTGTTACTCCTAAGCCCAGGCCAATTAATAAAGGCTTGATCTTCATCATTTTCTCTCACTTATTTAGAATCTAATACGACATCGTAAAATTCGTTGAATGCATCCATATAAGTTTCCGGCGACTGATAAGGAAGGAACGGAGTATCTTTCTTGGTTGCAATATAGTCCAGTACATCCTGGTTGATCGTTTCACTACCTTGTATCACACCGTCAGCCATGTCGATAGCTAGTTTCGTCAAGCCGACAAAGCTGGTATCAGCCTTAATACCTTTCAGGTCGCTGTCTTTGGCTCCGTCTGTTTTCAGTTTCTGAGCCAGTTCTTTTCTTAACGGTGTTTTAAAATCATCATTATAAATAGAATAGACTATTTTTGCATTTTTAAGACATGGATCGTCTGCATACATTCTTTTTATGTATAATGCAGTCAGTGCAGATATCCATCCGTGGCAGTGGATCACATCCGGTATCCAGCGAAGTTTCTTCACTGTTTCCAGTACTCCACGTACATAGAAGATCGAACGGTCGTCGTTATCTTCGTATTCATTTCCCTCTTCATCGCTGACAGTATGTTTACGCTGGAAGAAGTCTTCATTATCAATGAAGTACACCTGCATGCGTGCGGCCTGAATGGATGCTACCTTAATGATTAGCGGATGATCCGTATCATCAATGATAAGGTTCATACCAGACAGGCGGATCACTTCGTGCAACTGATTGCGTCGCTCGTTGATATTTCCGAATTTAGGCATGAAAGTTCTGATTTCGCGACCACGCTCCTGAATGCCTTGCGGCAGATTCCTGCATATTGTTGCAATCTCAGATTCGGGAAGGTAGGGTGTTATTTCTTGAGCTATAAACAAGATTTTTTTTGCATCCATTCTGTAAACTAGTTTTATAAAGACGGCACAAAGATAATAAATTTCTTTCATTTACCGTAATTATTTATTTGCTTTGCACCGTCAATAAGCATCTAAAAAGATGAAAATAGTAAACAGCATTCAAGAATTGAAGCGTTATCTTGCCGAAGAAAGGCAGCATAACAAGCAAATAGGCTTTGTTCCCACCATGGGAGCATTACACAACGGACACCTGAGCCTGGTTAAGCGTTGCGTGGAAGAAAACGATGTGTGCGTTGTCAGCGTTTTCGTAAATCCGACCCAGTTTAACGACAAAAATGATTTAGCGACTTATCCCCGCACGTTGGATAAGGACTGTGCATTATTGGAGCCGGCCGGTTGTGATTATGTTTTTGCTCCGACAGAGGCGGAGATGTATCCTGAACCGGATACCCGCACATTTGATTTCGGAACAGTCTCGGCCGTGATGGAAGGGGCGCGCCGTCCGGGACATTTTAACGGGGTGGCCCAGATTGTCAGCAAGCTGTTTTATGCCGTAGAGCCGGATAATGCTTACTTCGGAGAAAAAGACTTCCAGCAGATCGCTGTCATCCGTGCCATGGTAAAACAGTTGAATATCCCTGTAAAGATTAACGCCTGCCCGATTTTGCGTGAGGACGACGGGTTGGCTTTAAGCAGTCGTAACGTTCGTTTAACACCGGAACAACGTCAAAAAGCACCGTTAATAGCACGTACGTTAAAAGAAAGTACTAACTTTGCAGCCGGAAAAAGCGTACAGGAGGTTATTGATTATGTTGTGAATACGATTAATGCCGACCCTGTTATGCGGGTGGAATATTATGAAATCGTAGACGGAAACACCATGGAGTCGATCAAAAACTGGTCGGATACCGATTATGCAGTCGGCTGTATCACGGTCTATTGCGGTGAAGTTCGCCTGATTGATAATATAAAGTATAAGTAGCTGATAAATAAGGTGATTGCCTTTTCGAAAAAAAGTCAGGACTTTTGAGTTTAAAAGTCCCTTATTTTGAAAACAAAAGTCCCTTATTTTAAATGCAAAAGACCCTACTTTCGTTTGAGGGACATTTAATGGTAATCAAATTATACAGAAAACGATGTTTATAGAGGTAGTTAAATCAAAGATTCACCGGGTGACGGTAACGGAAGCTAATCTGAATTATATCGGTAGTATCACTATCGACGAAGATTTGTTGGATGCCGCCAACCTGATTGCCAATGAGAAGGTGGCTATTGTGAACAACAATAACGGTGAACGTTTTGAAACGTATATCATTAAAGGCGAACGCGGTTCGGGCGTGATTTGTCTGAACGGTGCAGCAGCCCGCAAGGCACAGCCTGGCGATATCATCATTATCATGTCGTATGCCATGATGGATTTTGAAGAAGCCAAAACATTTAAACCGGCTGTTGTGTTTCCCGATACAGCAACAAATAGACTGATATAGAGCATCGGTAGCAGCATTTAGAATGTTTTTAAACAACAATAAAGAAGCTCGCCGGTTGCCGGCGGGCTTTTTTTATGGTCTTGTGTTTCCCCATTTAGAAAATAATAAGAGTAGAATATGTATACGAACAAACAAATCTGGAATGTAAGTTATCCTATTTTTCTGAGTTTGTTGGCGCAGAACATTATTAATGTGACCGACACGGCTTTCCTGGGAAGGGTAGGGGAAGTTGAATTGGGAGCCTCCGCGATGGGTGGGCTCTATTATATTTGTGTGTTTACGATTGCTTTCGGATTCAGTACGGGGTCTCAGATTGTGATGGCCCGCAGAAACGGTGAACGGCGGTACAGTGATGTAGGACCGGTCATGATACAGGGAGTATTTTTTCTGTTGGCACTGGCGGCGGTGATGTTTACTTTCTCCCATCTCTTTGCTAAAGATATTATGCGGTTCATGATTTCTTCCGATACGATTTTGGGAGCAACGGAAGAGTTCCTCGACTGGCGTGTGTTCGGATTCTTTTTCTCTTTCGTCAATGTGATGTTCCGGGCGCTGTTTATCGGTATAACCCGGACAAAGGTATTGACCTTGAATGCTGTAGTGATGGCATTGACGAATGTGCTGCTCGACTACCTGTTGATATTCGGAAAAGGAGGTTTTCCTGAAATGGGTATCAAAGGGGCGGCTATCGCTTCGGTGATAGCAGAGGGGGTGTCGATTGTTTTCTTTTTGGTTTATACCCGTCTGACGGTGGATATAAAGAAATATGCATTGAATCAATTCCGGTCGTTCGATATCAGGTTGCTGAAACGGGTGTTAAGTATTTCTATATTTACCATGTTACAGTATTTTATATCGTTGAGCACTTATTTCATGCTTTTTGTTGCCGTGGAGCATCTGGGGCAACGGGAGTTGGCGATTGCCAATATTGTGCGCAGTGTGTATATCGTTCTGTTGATTCCGGTTAATTCTTTATCCACGGCAACCAACTCTTTTGTCAGTAATAGCATTGGTGCGGGGCATACCGACCAGGTTATCCCGATTATCCGGCGGCTTTCTTATATCTCATTGGGTATTGTGGCTGTATGTGTTTTTATCACTTGTATTTTCCCATCGGCTATCTTGTCGGTTTATACGAATGACGCCTCTTTGATACATGCTTCGATACCTTCGCTTTATGTGATTGCCGGAGCCTTGCTGATAGCGGCTGTCGCTAATATCGTATTTAATGGTGTGACAGGTACGGGAAATACCCGTTCTGCCTTTGCGATGGAGTTGGTGACACTTGTCTTTTATACATTGTTTATCTATGTGGCAGGGATGCGTTTACATCTTCCGGTTGCTATTTGTTTTCTGACCGAAGTTGTTTATTACACCGGACTGCTGCTGGCAAGTGTAATTTATTTGAAAAAAGCAGCTTGGCAGAATAAAAAGATTTAGAGGTTTACATCCTTTTTCTTACCTTTGCACCCTATTACGTTAGAAATTAGAAAGAAAAAAATAAATACACATACGAATATGTTTGAAAATTTAAGCGAAAGGTTAGACAGATCGTTTAAACTGCTGAAAGGTGAAGGCAAGATCACCGAGATTAATGTGGCTGAAACACTGAAAGATGTGCGCAAAGCCCTTCTTGATGCCGACGTAAACTATAAAGTAGCCAAGTCATTTACCGATACGGTAAAAGAAAAAGCGTTAGGACAAAATGTACTTACTTCCGTTAAACCCAGCCAGTTGATGGTTAAGATCGTTCACGACGAACTTGCCAGCCTGATGGGAGGAACGGCTATCGATATTAACCTGAGTGGAAATCTGGCTATTATCCTGATGTCGGGTTTACAGGGTTCCGGTAAGACCACTTTCTCCGGAAAGCTGGCCAATATGTTGAAAACCAAAAGAAACAAGAAGCCGTTGCTGGCTGCCTGCGACGTTTACCGTCCGGCGGCTATCGAACAGTTGCGTGTTGTCGGTGAGCAGGTCGGTGTTCCTGTTTATATGGAGCTGGAAAACAAGAATCCGGTAGAGATTGCGATGAACGCTATCCGCGAAGCCCGTGCCAAGGGTAACGATGTAGTGATTGTCGATACGGCGGGTCGTCTGGCGATCGACGAGCAGATGATGAAAGAGATTGCCGCTATCAAAAGTGCTATCCAACCGGACGAAACATTGTTCGTTGTCGACTCTATGACCGGACAGGATGCGGTGAACACAGCCAAAGAATTTAACGAACGTCTTGACTTCGACGGCGTAGTTCTGACTAAGCTGGATGGTGATACCCGTGGTGGTGCCGCCCTTTCTATCCGTACGGTAGTCGATAAACCGATCAAGTTTGTCGGAACCGGTGAGAAGATGGATGCACTGGATACTTTCCACCCGGAACGTATGGCTGACCGTATCCTCGGTATGGGTGATATCGTTTCTTTGGTAGAACGTGCCCAGGAACAATACGATGAAGAAGAAGCAAAACGTTTGCAGAAGAAGATTGCTAAGAACCAGTTCGACTTCAACGACTTCATTTCCCAAATCCAGCAGATCAAGAAGATGGGTAACCTGAAAGAACTAGCTTCTATGATTCCGGGTGTTGGTAAAGCCTTGAAAGATATTGATATCGACGATAATGCCTTTAAGAGCATCGAAGCGATTATCTATTCCATGACGCCGGACGAACGTGTTAATCCGGCTATCCTGAACGGTTCACGCCGTCAGCGTATCGCCAAAGGTAGCGGAACGACTATCCAGGAGGTAAACAAGCTAATCAAGCAGTTTGATGAAACCCGTAAGATGATGCGCATGCTTACCGCTGCCAAACCGGGAAGTAAGAAATTCCCATCGTTTAGAAGATAAAAACTAAAGAGATATATTATGGAAGACAATCATTATCAATTACTGGACGGAAAAGCCGTCTCTGCTCAGATGAAGAAAGAGATGGCGGAAGAAGTCGCCCAGATCAAAGCTGCAGGAGGTAAGATTCCCCACTTGGCAGCTATTCTGGTAGGTCATGATGGAGGAAGTGAAACCTACGTGGCCAGTAAAGTAAAAACTTGTGAAGAAATCGGTTTCAAATCGACGCTGATTCGCTATGAGGACGATGTGACCGAAGAAGAGTTGCTTCGCCGGGTAGACGAACTGAACAACGATCCGGATGTAGACGGTTTCATTGTGCAGCTTCCGCTTCCGAAACATATTTCAGAGCAAAAGATTATTGAGGCGATCGATTACCGTAAAGATGTTGACGGATTCCATCCGATCAACGTGGGACGTATGTCGATCGGTCTTCCTTGTTTTGTTTCTGCCACTCCGGCCGGTATTCTGGAATTGCTGAAACGTTATGAAATCGAAACAAGCGGCAAACATTGCGTAGTCCTGGGACGCAGCAATATTGTCGGTAAACCGATGGCAACCCTGATGATGCAGAAAAATTATCCGGGAAACTGTACGGTAACTGTTTGTCACAGCCGTTCAAAGAATCTGAAAGAAATGTGCCTGAACGCTGACATCATCATTGTTGCTTTGGGTGTTCCTGAATTCCTGAAAGCCGATATGGTGAAAGAAGGTGCCGTAATAGTTGACGTTGGCACTACCCGTATGCCGAGTAGTGTAACCAAGAGCGGTTATAAGCTGACCGGTGATGTAAAGTTCGACGAAGTCGCTCCTAAATGTTCTTATATTACGCCGGTTCCGGGAGGTGTTGGTCCTATGACAATCATTTCTTTGATGCGTAACACGCTGTTAGCCGGGAAGAAAGCGATTTACAAGTAAAATATTTGTATAATTTTCTTTGAAAACGCTTGCGGAATCAGAAAAAACATCTATCTTTGCACCGTCTTAAAGAGAAATACTCAACGAGACTGAAATGGTGAGCGTAGCTCAGTTGGTTAGAGCATCGGATTGTGGTTCCGAGGGTCGTGGGTTCGAGTCCCATCGTTCACCCCAAGATAGAAAAAAAAGCCATCCTGTTACAGGGTGGCTTTTTTTATGTCCATTTAGTAAAAAACTTACCCAGTATCCTATTATTTCCGGATCATACCGAACTTTTTCCAAAATATGAATAACATTTGTTGTAATATTCATGTGTCAATATTGTAGGCATAAATGTCAGATTTGTGAATTGTTAGCAGTAAAGGAGTCCTATTTTTGTTGTGTAATATTCAAATTAATTAAATTTTTAAATTATGAGAAGCACAATTGTAAAATGGATTTTAAATTTGTTTGTGGGAATTACCTTGATAACCAGTTCTGTTGAGGCACAAACAATTATTCTGACAAGTGATCAACAACTAAACGATTTAACAGATCCTGATAAAAAAATAGATAATTCGTTGGGGTATGATTCTCGTTTGGAAAGTCTTCGTGATGTTTGTAAACGAGGAAAGAGTTATGGATCGAAAGAACTGATTATTGCGTTTGATGAATTTTTCCGTCAATATCGTACAGATAAAAATACGGAACGAAATTTGACTCCTGATATGGATGAATATGTTGATAAAATAAAAGTTGTCAGCGATTTTGTCTCTAAACAGGATATGGGACTTTGTTTGAGCCTGCTTAGTCCGCTTGAATTGGGTTTGGCATATAAAAATCAAACGGGTAACAGCGGTCGTTGGCTTGCTTATAAAGTCGGATTGAGGAATCCCCGTACAGGACAATTCAGCTTGCAGATGTGGCAGCAGTTGTTTTGGACGAATAATAAGGGACAAACTCCGGTAAAACTTAAAGGTGTAAAGGCTTATGCTTTTAAAGAAAAGGTGGTATCTACATCTATGCGATCTGTAAATCCGGATGATATTGTTTTATTGGAAAATGTGAAATATGAGGAGATTGATTCTATCAATGGATCTGATCAGGGAACAATTCCGATGAAGCGCTTACGTATCTATGGTGATGGAATCCAATGTGCAGGTTTTGATCGGGTTATGGTTATGTTAGAATATGAAACTCAGGAAATGGATTACTTTGATCCGGAAGCTCCGGCTTTCTTGAGTAACTTGTTAAAGAAGTACCATGATAAAAAAGTAAATCTGACTTCCCTGTATTCTGATGAAATGCATATTCAACAAGATTGGTTTTATTTTGGACATCACGAAGAAGGTCAGTTTGCAGAACGTTATCTGACTAAAAATATGGCATGTCGGTATGAAGAGAAGTATAACCAGAAATTTGATGATCGCTACATGCTCTATTTTGCGTACGGAGCTCCGATGTTCCGTCCTACAACTGATGCTGTTGTCAATATTCAATATGTTTTGGGAGAAACACCGGATGCAATACATCGTACATTTTTATTACGTGACCGTTATTATCGAATGTTGAATGATGATGTAGTCAACTTATTCAAAAATGCGAAAGATTATGGTGAAAAGCTGTTTGGGCATGAATTGAGTACGTCGGCGCATGCATCATGGGCACAGAGTCCTACGATAGACTATTGGAATTGTGAGAAACTATATGGCAATCGTTATAAATATGAATATACATCCAATTTTATCTGGGGTAATACGGTACATCAGGCGTCTGCTGCTTGTTATGATTATTTTAAATGGAGTGAATATCTGCAACCGACCGGTAATGATTTTGCTGAAGGTGGTTGGAGTGACCGTAATTATTACGGGGCGGCAATGGCTGCATCCATAGGTGTTATCAATAAATATCCGAATGCCTATGCAGCAGCTTGGGGAATGCCGGATAAAGCTCTGGAACGTAAAATGGCTATAAATTATGCGTATGGTGCCAGTCCGAGTGAGCCAATCCGCTTAATGACAGGAAATGTGCACCGCGATACTGAAGTGTTGATTCTTTATCCGATGAATTTGGTTGCTGTGGAACCGCGTTTTGGAAGTTGGATGACGCAATATGGATATGCAAATTATCTGACAACTGATAAATTGCTTGAAATGGGAACTGTACAATCGGACGGACATATCCAGGTCGCAGAAAAAAAGTACGGAACATTGGTTGTTATGTTTGAGCCGTTACCGGAAAAAGGATTACTGGATATGATGGAACGTTTTGTTAAAGCTGGTGGAAAGGTTGTCTGGTTCAGTACTCCGCCTCTGATCGATAAAAGTGGGGAAAATTGTACTAGGCAGTGGCAGAAACTGTTTGGAGCTCAGTATAACCATGATTGTTATATGGGGGAAATTGCATCCGGGAAAATGATTGATTTTTCCGGGAGTTTGTCTGATGTTCCGGATCAGTCAATCCTGACAGATTTTATTGTGGACCGGATTTATCCGGTAACTCCCGTTTCTAATGCGGAGATTATAGCTTATTCAGACAAGAAAGTGGTTGGGACAATGCTTAAATATCCTGATGGAGGAATTGCTTGTTATTGTGGTTTCCGTCCACGTGATGACCAATCGGCAAGCCTGGGGTATGAAACCCGTACTTTGTTTGAAATACTAAATGCTTGTAATGCTTATCCTTCTACCGGAAAGTTTGTGGTAAATGATAATCCGTCGTATCTTTCAAGGACTGGTGAATATTTTGTTTCTTCTTTCCCGAATTCAACAACCATGGTAGTAGCACATTATCGTACACATGCTGAAAGTTGGTTTGGAGGTTTCTCAAGAAATCAGGAAGATGATGAAAAAGTATTGCTTGAAAATCCTCTTCCATCAGATCGGATAGAATTGAAACAGGCAAAAATTAACGGGCATGAGGTATCATATGTAGGACGTTTATCTTTAGGCTTTCGTTTAGACGGTCAACAGCTGATTGCATTTTCAGGACAGCAGTGTAATGAAATTACTCTTGACGGAATTCATTATAAATTTGCAGATACCCCCGTGGATTTAACATTTTCGCCTGTAGATAATGATATGTCCCGCTATCAGATGTATGTTGCCGGTGAGGGTAAAATAAGCATACCTCTTCCTGCACATGTGAAAAAAGCTGAAGTCCGTTTTAATGGTAAAAAAATTAATTGTTCGGTGGCTGACCATCGTCTTACCCTGATGATTTTACCAGTTTATGCAGGAAAAAGGTTGGATCTTAGTTTGAAATGAGAAGGATAATTAGTAAAAAATATTTTATGAAACATTATTTCGTATTGGGAATGATCTTTTTATTGTTACTGTTTACAAGAATAGGACAAGCACAGGAAAGATTGGATTTATCGGCACAGATACCCATAGTAGCCTGGTATGGCATAAGGGCAAATGAAGCGACCGTTGAGCGTTTCAAGGAACTGAAAGAGGCAGGATTTACTATAAACTTTAGTGAGTATTCAAGTTTGGAAGAAGTGGAAAAAGCGCTTGACGCCGCACATAAAGTAGGTGTGCAGCTAATAATAGCTTGTCCTGAGTTACGTAAAGAACCAGAAAAAACTGTTCGGAAATTTATGGAACATCCGGCGGTTGCAGGTTATTTTTTACGGGATGAGCCTGTTGTTGCAGATTTTACAGCGCTAGGTGATTGGGCTAAAAGAATACAAGCTGTAGATAATCGCAAATTTTGCTATCTGAACTTATTTCCGACAGGAGGTGAGGAGCATTTGAGGTTTTGGGGTGTTCAGAATTATCGTGATTATATTACCCGTTTTAATAAAGAGGTTCCTCTACCATTTCTTTCTTTCGACCATTATCCGGTTCTTGGAGATAATGTTTTGAAAGCTGAATGGTATGAAAATCTGGAAGATTTCTCAGGTGAAGCAAGAAAAATCGGTAAGGATTTCTGGGCGTTTGCTCTTGCTACCAAACATGGACCATATCCTGTTCCGACACGCGCTTCTTTACGGTTACAACTATATAGTAATCTGGTTTATGGAGCCCAAGGGTTACAGTATTTTACTTATTGGACACCGGCTGGTGATTCTTTTTATGATTATCAACACGGACCGATTGGTTTGGATGGTAAGCGAACGGAAGTTTATGATTTGGTGAAAGATATGAATGCCGAGATCAGATCAATTGCCGGAATCTTTTTGGGGGCAAAAGTTTTGTCGGTCAGACATACAGGAAGTGTTATACCGAGAGGTACGACACGTTTGACCACTCTTCCTGAAAAGGTGAAGGTTTTGGATACACATGGATATGGAGCCATTATTTCATTGCTGGAAAATGGAGGTAAGAAATATCTTGCTATTGTAAACAGAAGTCTGATGGATACAATGGAGCTTACCTTTTATGCAGATCCCTCCGTGAAACGTGTATTAAAAGACGGAAGTCTTGTTTCTGCTGAATCGTATACAGCTACTTTATTAATCTCTCCCGGAGATATATTGATTTATTTGTTGGAAAAATAGAAATTGGGAATGCATTTGAAATAAGAAATATTTATATCAGATGTATTTGTCAAAAATGAAACTTGAAAAATCATTTTTTTAATATTTAATAAAAAAAAGAATTTGTTCCTTTGATATTAGTAAAAATATATACCGTGTAGAACAGATGAAACAGATTAATGAAACCGAAAAAACGCAGGTTATAACCTGTATAATTGACAAAAAGATTTGTCAATTATATTATTCTATAATAAAATCTTGTATTTGGTTAGTGCTTTTGAAAAGTGCTATTTTGACTATCCTTTGTAAATCATCCATCCCTATATATAAAGAAACAGGATAAAAATAAGCTTCTTTATCCTGAAAAATCCTATTTGTTTTTTGTTAAATCGTCATTTGAACGGAGTAAAAACATGGTTTTTGCTCCGTAGTGAAATCTTTATGTCTTTGCCGAAGTATTCTTTGGCTAGAATTCGGTTAATTATGATAATAATACAAACTTTTATTGCGATATGTAAACGAAAATTGTTGAATCTTTTACCCTTTCATAAGAATTTTAGGGTAAAAATTGAAGTAAAGATGTTGAACTGTTTCTGAAATGAGTATTCTTGATTTTGTCAAAAATGAGAACTTGTGAATCTCTCAAATGCACGTGAATAATTGTGTATATACTTTGTTATTAAGCTTGCTTACTATAATGTACAATAAGCTAATCTTTTATGAAAAATGTCAGATTAACAAAATTAGGAGGCAAATCAGCTTTGCTGATCACCTCATTGTTGTTAACCCCTTTCTATGGGTATTCGGAAAAATCTAATGTTATACCGGAAAAAAACGAAAAGGCAGGAGTTCAACAACAAACTTCGCTATTAACAGGTATTGTCTTGGATAAAGACGGTTTCCCGTTGATTGGTGTAAATATTATGGAAAGTGTTACAAACGGAACTGTTACCGATGCAGATGGTAAATTTTCCATTAAAGTCACTCCACAGTCTGTGTTGCGTGTATCCTATATTGGATATGTGACACAAACAATAAAGGCAGGGAGCCAGAAATCTGTATCTATTACATTGCTTGAAGATACAGAAACACTGGAAGAAGTAGTAGTGGTTGGATACGGTTCCCAAAAGAAAGTGTCTGTAACCGGAGCAGTCGCTGCAATACAGACGAAAGAACTGAAACAAAGTTCTGCTGCGAATTTGTCAACCGCTTTGGCTGGACGTCTACCGGGATTAACCGCTTTGCAGACATCCGGACAACCGGGTGGAGATGATGTTACATTTTATTTACGTGGGGCCAGTACGACAAATGGAGCAAATCCTCTTATTTTAATAGATGGTGTGCCACGTGATAATATTTCTACGTTAGACCCGAATGAAATTGCTTCCGTATCTATATTAAAGGATGCATCTGCTACTGCAGTATTTGGCGTTCGTGGTGCTAATGGTGTTATAATGATTACCACACGTCGTGGTGAGGTAGGAAAAACAGAATTAAGTATTTCTGCGGATTATAGTTTGCAGCAATTTACTGCCCAGGCAGATCGTATTCACTCCTGGGAATTTGCTGGGTTACGTAATCAGGCGTTTCGCAATGATGGATATTCTGAAGCGGATTTACCTTACACCGATTATATGATCGATATGTATAGGTCTGGTAAAGATCCTGTATTTTATCCGGATAGGGATGTATATAGTGAATTTTTTAAAAAATGGGCTCCTCAAACTCGTGTTAACGTGAATTTGAGTGGAGGAACAGAAAAATTGAGCTATTTCATGAATGTTGCTTATTTGGGGCAAGGAGGCCAATTCCGCACGGAATCGGAGAAGGATCTGGGATATGATCCGAGTTATAAATCGGATCGTTATAATTTTCGTGCAAACCTGGATTATAAAGTACTTTCAAATTTAAAGCTTTCTTTGAATCTGGCTTCTTACTTGGAAAAGGTAAATACTCCACAAACAAAAACTCTTTTTGGAGGAAGTGTCGCTGCTATGATTGAAAATATGAGGGCTTATATTTGGGGAACACCTCCGACAGATCCGGGACCACTGACTCAAGAGGGTTATACGTTGATAGATGGAACATCTGTTCCGGCTGGTGAGGTTGTTAATCAGTCTGGTCAGGACCGCAATACTTATGGGGAAATAAACCGTAGAGGGTATCAGCAGGAAACGAATACTAATTTGAATTCATCGTTAATCGTGGATTGGGGATTAGATTTCATAACGAAAGGACTTAGTAATAAATTTATGATTTCTTTTGACTCAAAAGCTGTGACTACTTTACAGGGAGTCCGATCGTATGATGCTTATGGTGTGTCGGTTGCCAGAACGGCGGAAGACCAATCTTATTATACAAAAGTGAGAACGAATGAAAATAATGCTATTTCTCTCTCAAAGTCTATGTCGACCAACTATTATATGAATATGCAGTATTCATTGAATTATGCCCGGAAATTTGGAGTGCATGATGTCACAGGGATGGCTCTGGTTCAACGTGATAATTGGCAGGAATATGAAGCAGATTTACCTTATAATATGTTAGGTGTTTCAGCGCATGCTACTTATGGAT
>ERZ857629.2545-NODE-2545-length-17078-cov-4.091699_pt1 | contig 17078 bp, 15 predicted proteins | sample MGYA00519700_ERZ857629 | MGnify/ENA primary metagenome ERZ857629 (study PRJEB31778, sample SAMEA3449351) | human gut metagenome | biome: human gut; feature: human-associated habitat; material: faeces | place: United Kingdom | collected 2010/2012 ...
ACATTCCTCCTTTCGATGAAAGCAAATATCACTTTGACCTGTTCTTGACAGTGGACAAGCACGGTGGCATGAGCTCTAAGAACATTACGATTGCCAACAGTACCGCCTCTTTGAAAGCAGACAGAGGAACGATTACTGTTGTTCGTGAAGGTGCGGAATTGGGTTATTACACAATGGAAAGTATCTCCAAAGGCAAATACTATTATCAAGTATTCAGCCCGAAAGGAACAGGTGCTGGCGACCGCTTCGTTAAATACCAAATCAAGGAAAACAAGGTTATAGATGTACAGTCACAGCCGGTTAAATCAAATACTTTCAATGCTCGTTCTTATACACACGCTTGGTTGGATGATAACACATTGGTCATCATGTCTTCTAATGGCGACAAGAGTAAAATTATTTGGACGAAGTTGAATGCCAATGATATGACAATCTTGGATGAAGGCGAATTGAGCGAGATTACTCTTCCGGAAGGATGGACCTCCTTCACTACTTCTGGTATCTTGACTTATCGTCCAACAGACAATAAGCTCTTCTATTTCTATTTTGCTAAGAAAATTCCAGATCCAAACAAACCGAGATATTCTGTCAATGAGCCGAACTTCCGTGTCGCTGTAATTGATCCGGCAACAATGAAAGTGGAAAAACAGAGTGTTTGTCCAGTAGAATCAGAAATGGCTGGTAGTGCATACGGTGAATTGATGCAGAACACTGTTATGTATGACGAAGCTGGAAACCTTTACATTGCTGCCTTCCAGGATGAGGATATCGAGAAAGGTATGTTGTTGCGAATCAAAGCGGGTGAAACAGAAATCGACCCGGATTACAACGGTTACAAAGATTCTGATGGCAAATTGTTGACAGTTCAATATTTGGGCAACAACAAGGCATTTATCTATGCCCGCAACGATAAAGCTCCTGCTGTAGGGAAACTGAAACCGACAGATATCGACGGTTATTCCCACTATTATGCTATCTTGGACTTGGCAACAGGCGAAAAGAGCCGCATGAGCTTCGGTGGAAAAGAATTGGCATACAGCGGTGGACGATTCTCTCAACGTTCTGTCATCTTCAACAACAAGGTTTACTTTGGCACGAATACGAAAGAGGATAAGAACTCAATCATGTATATCTATGATATCGAGAGCGGAAACGTTGAGAAGGGAGCTGAAGTGGATGGTGGCTTCTTCTTCGATATGATCCGTGTCATCGAGAACGATTAACAACAAAATGCACATGAAGTTTTTAACTAAACTAATGTACACGATTCACAGGATACTGGGCACTTTGCTCAGTATCTTGTTTTTCGTTTGGTTCCTTTCGGCTTTCGTCATGATGTATCATCGTTTTCCGAGAGTCAGTGAGAAGGAGAAATTACAAAAGTTAGAATTACTAACCCAGACTACCGATTCTTTGCCGGACATTGCAGAGGTGACAGGGCGACTCCAAGGTGAAAAGATTCGTTCCTTGTCCCTTAACCGCTCATTGGGACAAACGCTCTTTGAAGTCAGGACTCATAAAGGAGAACTGAAATTACCGGCAACCTCATCCGACACTATCTTCCCTATAGATAAAACGCTAATTCTTCGGAAAGCATCCTTATGGAACAAGGAGGCGATTGCCCGAATCGACACACTCCAAGCCTTAGACACATGGATTCCTTTTGAGAAATTGAAAAAGGAGTTGCCTATCTACAAAATACATTTTAAGGATAAAGAGAAGACAGAACTGTATGTTAGTTCGCATAGCGGTGAAGCCCTGCAACTTTCCACCCATAAAGAGCGGGTCTGGGCGTGGTTGAGTGCCATTCCCCATTGGGCTTACTTCTCATGGTTGCGCCAAGACACTAATTTATGGAGAAAGACAATCTTTACATTGACGATATTGGGTTGCTTGATGGTATTTGCCGGAGGCTGGATAACCGTGGATGTGTGGAAGAAAAACCGCTGCCGCCCTCATCCGACCTTTTCTCCATATAAGAAGAGATGGTACCACTGGCACTATGTGACGGGCATTTTCTTCGGGCTGTTTGTCTTGACATTCACCTTCAGCGGAATGATGTCGTTGAACGGGACTCCGGAATGGAGTGCTCCGAATGGGAAAAAAGCGGCGAGTCCTGCTAAAAAGATACAAGCGTTGGCTGTCGCACCGGAACAATACAGGGTGGATTACCGGGAAGTGTTGGCTAAATATCCCAAGACAAAGGAAATCAAATGGAGTTGCTTTGGCAATCATCCCTATTATACGCTGAAAGAGGATAAGAAGGTGTGGTATATCGATGCTGCCGACTCCATCATGAAGCCGTTGGATTTGACGGAAGAGGATATCCTTTCTGCCATCCGCAAGTTGAGTAAAAAGGATTCGACTCTCCAACTGCCGGCTGTCCGCATCTCTTCATTGGACCATTTTGAAACTTACTACCGGGACATGAGTGCCATGTATCGAGGGCAGTCCCAATTGCCGGTTTGGAAAGTGGAAATAAATGATGCCAACAACAGTGTCCTTTATATTCATCCGAAGACGGCACAAATAAGGTTGGTGGACTCTGCTGCCCGATGGAAATATTGGACATACACCGCTTTGCATCGGATGCGGTTGCCGGGGCTGAACTCCAATGGAATGTTGCGAAAAGGACTGCTTTGGGTATTGCTTTTGGGCGGGACGATGGTCTCTGCCACGGGTGTCGCCCTTAGCGTTTATTATATCAGGAAGAAATATAAGAAAATAAAAAGAGAATGATGAAAAGGAAAACAGGCATCCTATTTACGGTTGGCGTGGCTTTATTGGTCATGGTTAGTTACTTCGTCTGGCATCGCTGGATGTCTCCGACACGGATACTCATTGTCAATCCTTTGCCTTCGCAGGCGGCAGATATTGCCTTGAACAACGATTGTGCAGATATCCGGGTGACGTGTATCCCGATGGAAGAGCTGGCGGACGTTTCCGCTTATGACGCCATCATGATGTATGGCCGTGGACTCTTCTTGAACGAAGCACAAGTGGCTGAGCTGGAAAAGGCGGCAGCCAAAGGGGTTCCTATTTTCACCAATTCATTGCGCAATTTTAATTTCATCGTCAATTACAACCTCTCCGAGGAGCAGATAAAGGGATTGGAATCCTATTACCAGAATGCTTGCAGGCAGAACTACCGCAATGTTTTGCGATATATGCGGGAGTTGGCTACTCCTTATAAATGGGGCGACCATGATTTCGATCCTCCTTTCCATTTACCCAAGAATATGTATTACCATTTGGAATATGGCCAATACTTCGAGACGGAGGGGCAATTGACGGAATATCTCCAAAAGAATCACCTCTATCATGAAAACGGCCGCAAGGTCGGGCTTCTTTCCGGGGTCACTTTCCCGACAGAAGGGAACCGCGCCCATGTCGATACTTTGATTTCCCGGCTTACTCAGGCTGGATTTAATGTCTATCCGATGACAAGCTCAGGAAAGGCGAGGGAAAAGATGATCCGCTCCCTCCATCCGGATGCGATGGTCTATTTGCCGATGGGCAGATTGGGGAATGACTCGTTGATCCAATGGTTGTATCAAGAGAATACATTATTATTCATGCCTTATCCATTGATGCAATCCCACGAAGAGTGGACGGATGCCAACAAGCCGGTGATTGGCGGGACGCTGACGGCGAGAGTCGTCATCCCGGAGATTGACGGGGCTATTGCGCCTCTCTGCATCTCCACCTTGAATGAGAACAAAGAGGGCTATTTCATATACACGCCTGAGCCGGAACGCATCAATTCCTTCATGGATTTGTTTACCCGCCAGATGCGTCTGAGGGAGATGCCCAACCGGGAGAAGAGAGTGGCAATCTGTTATTTCAAGACTCCAGGAAAGGATGCCCTTTTGGCAAGCGGAATGGAAGTGGCTCCTTCCATCTATAACTTCCTGAAGCGGCTGCAAAGGGAAGGTTACCGGGTGGATAGTCTGCCAGCAACGGAAGAGGCATTCGAAAGAGAGCTGAATCGCAAAGGGTCGGTCATGGGAAGTTATGCCAAAGGAGCGCAGGAGACATTCTTAAAGACAGGCGATCCTGTTTGGCTGAGCACACGGCAATATGAGACATGGGCAAAAGAGACACTGCTTCCCCACAAATACAAAGAGGTGACGGACCGATATGGTGCCGCACCTGGAGAATTGTTGGCGACTCCTGACAGCATAGCCGTCGCCTGCTTGCAATATGGGAATATCTTATTGTTCCCGCAGCCACGCCCGGCATTGGGGGAAGACGAGTTCAAATTGGTTCATGGAATGCCTGTCGCACCGCCTCATAGCTATTTGGCTTCTTATTTATATATGAAGAAAGGATTCAAGGCAGATGCCCTTATCCATTTCGGCACGCATGGGAACTTGGAATATACGCCGGGTAAAAATGTCGGGCTTTCCCAAGCGGACTGGCCGGAAGTGTTGGTCGGGAACTTGCCCCATTTCTATTTCTATACGACAGGGAACGTGGGCGAAGGAATCATTGCCAAGCGGCGCACTCATGCCGAGTTGGTGACTTACTTGACTCCTCCTTATGCGGAAAGTGGGATGCGGCAACGTTACAGCACTTTGCTGGACGGCATCCATAAGTTGTTGGACAACGACCTGAAAGGGCTTCCCTCATTGGAGTTACAAGTGAAGGAGGAGGCGATGCGGTTGGGACTTTCCCGTGATTTGGGATTGGATTCGATTCCGGACAAACCTTATACGAGGGAGGAGCTGGAACAGTTGGATGCCTTTGCCGAGGAGATTGCCAACGAGAAGACTATCGGTGCTTATTACACGATGGGTGAACCCTATTCCCCGGAAGAGCTGCGGGTCACCACTATGGCGGTGGCTGCCGATCCGTTGGCTTATGAGTATGCCAAACGGGACAGGGACAAAGGCATAATCACGACGGAACAGTTGCAGGATTTCAAATATGTCGCACACCATTATTTGCCGAAAGCACAAGCCCAGTTGAAAGCCTTGTTGCAGAACCTGCCGGAAGATGCGATGGAAGTAGCTCCGGAATTGCGACCGGCATTGCTTTATCGGGAACAATTGCTTGCCTCCACGGTGAACGAGATGGATGCCATGGTGAAGGCATTGGGAGGTGGTGTCATTTATCCTGCACCGGGTGGTGATCCTGTCCTCAATCCGAATGTCCTTCCGACAGGGCGCAACATGTACAGTATCAATGCGGAAATGGCACCGAATCCAAGGGCTTGGGAAGACGGGAAACGTTTGGCGGAAGCAACTATTGAACAATACAGGAATAAGCATGGCGAATACCCGAGGAAAGTAAGTTACACTTTCTGGGCAGGGGAGTTTATCACGACCGAAGGAGCGACCTTGGCGCAGGCTTTTTGGATGTTGGGAATCGAACCGGTTCGTGACAACCAAGGCAGGGTGGTGGATTTAAAGCTGATTCCGAGCGAAGAGTTGGGGCGTCCTCGCATCAATGTGGTCATCCAAATCTCCGGCCAGTTGCGTGACATTGCCGGCTCTTGCTTGAAATTGCTGACGGATGCCGTGCGCTTGGCGTCGGAATCGCCCGATGAAGCCTATCCCAATTATGTCGCTTCCGGCACATTGTTGCAAGAAAAGACATTGATGGATAAAGGAATCGCACCGAAGGAGGCGCGCAAAATGTCTATCATGCGTGTCTTTGGCCCGGTGAACAGCGGATACAGCACAGGCATTTTAGGTTACACGGAGAGCAGCGGTTCTTGGGAGGATGAAAAGGAGATTGCAGAGGGCTTTTTGAATAACATGGGAGCTACTTATGGCGACGACGAGAACTGGGGAAGTTTCCAAAAGGACCTGTTCGCTTCTGCTTTGACGGAAACGGATGTGGTCATCCAGCCACGGCAGAGCAATACGTGGGGACCCATCTCATTGGATCATGTCTATGAATTTACCGGCGGACTTTCGTTGACGGTCAAGACGGTGACTGGAAAAGAGCCGGATGCTTATATGGCTGATTACCGCAACCGCAACAACCGCCGCCTGCAAGAGGCAAAAGAGGCTATTTCGGTCGAGACGAGGTCCACGATATTGAATCCGACATTTATCCAGGAGAGGATGAAAGGAGGAGCCGGCACAGCCCAGATGTTTGGAGAAATTTTCCGTAACATTTTCGGGTGGAACGTGACGCGTCCTTCCGCCCTCGACAAAGAACTGTTCAATGATTTGTATAAGATGTATGTGGAAGATGAAAACCATTTGGGCATTTATGAATACTTCAGCCGTGTCAATCCAGCCTCTTACCAAAGCATGACAGCTGTTTTGTTGGAAAGTGCCCGGAAAGGATATTGGAAAGCAACCCAAGAGCAGTTGGAAAAAACTGCCGGGCTGCATGCGAAAATGACAACGGAACAGGGTGCCGCTTGCACGGAATTTGTCTGTGGCAATGATAAGCTGCGCTCCTATGTCGCCAACCAGTTGGAAGGTCAGGCAAAGGAGAGTTATGCCCGGGTCATGAAGAGCACGTTGGAGAAGAGCGCAGGGAAAGAGGTCGTCTTGAAAGAGCAAAAGATAGAAGCCGGGCAGCAGCTCAAGAAGAGCCAGCGGAACGGCATCATCATCGGCGCATTGGTTTGCGTGGCATTCGTGGCGTTGGCTTTTCTCGTTCGCAAAAGGAATAAACAGGAGGGTTGAATCATGGAGTATATCGTCTATCTTTTAGTCCTGTTCGTTTCGGGAAGTTTCCTGCTGAAGGTCAGCTTTTACCCTTTATGGGGGAAAGTGGCAGTTGCCGTTGCCGGCGCACTCTTCATGGGATTAGTCACGCCTTGGATTACGGAGCTTCCGCCCACGTGGATGACACGTTTTATCACGTATCGTCCGCAATTGTTGGACCTCTCTGTCTGCATCACGTTGGAAGCCGCCATCATGATAGGTTTTTGCTTCAGCCGTGTTGCCGCTTCCTTCCGGACAGAATCCCTGTTCGCCCGGTCGGGCAGCTTTTTGCTCCTTTGCTATCCGGGTCTCTTGGTGGGAGGGTCGGGCTGTTTCCTCCTCTCCAAGATTTTGTATTCTGTCCCCGGAATTAACTTCCAGACATTGCCTTGGATGGCATCGGGTGCCGCATTGTTGGTTGTCGGTTGCGGTGCGGAAGGGGTCAAGAGGCTGATGCCGGGGCAATCGTTGCGGTTGGAACTGCTTTTCGTGGTCAACCTGTTTGTCCTTATCCTTACAATCATACTCACTGGCTATTAATCATTATTCAATATGGAAACGATATCAAACACACTCTTTTGGATTTCTAACGGGTTGTTAGTTCCCGTGATTGTCCTGCTTCTGCTCTTCTTTCTCCGGTCCCTCTTTTTGATAGGTGGCTTCTTCGGGGAGTTTTACCAACGCACGAAGCTGCAAAAAAAGTTCAATGTCATGTTGGACACCATCAACGGGGAAAATTGTGAAGAGATGTTGCGCCATCTCCCCAAAGCCTCCAGTTTCCCTCTCACGAAATGCTTGAACGAGTTGTCGGGACACCGTTCGCAGCCTGCTTTTTGTGAAAGGCTTTTGGCCAATTACGAGGTGGAAGCGGAGAGGGAGTTGGGCAAATCCCGTATCCTTGCCAAATTGGGCCCGATGTTGGGATTGATGGGGACACTTATTCCCATGGGACCTGCTTTGGTCGGTTTGGCCAACGGCGACATTTCTTCCATGGCTTATAATATGCAAGTGGCTTTTGCGACCACAGTCGTGGGAATGGTCATCGCTGCCATAGGCATCATAACGTTGCAGGTCAAACAGCGTTGGCTCTCCCGGGAATTGAACGACTTGGAGTATTTCCATAAGACAATTACAGAAACAGTTCATCATGAAAAGGAATAGATTGCTTCATTCGGACAGCGATTCAGATCCGATGGGGACGATGGCGAACCTCTTCGATGTGGCAATGGTCTTTGCCGTTGCCCTTATGGTGGCATTGGTCACCCGCTTCAATATGACTGAAATGTTCTCCCAAGAGGACTTTACCATGATAAAGAATCCGGGGAAGGAGAATATGGAGATTATCACGAAAGAGGGGAAGGAAATCAAAAAATATACTCCGACGGAAGAGGGTGCATCCAATAAGAAAGGAAAACGGGTGGGTGTCGCTTATCAGTTGGAAAATGGGAACATCATATATGTGCCTGAATAAAATCAGTCGGTTCGTCATAATTGCAAACTGCTTCGTTGCTTTCGGAATTCGACCTCAGTCATTTACACCAGTAAACTCCTGTCGGTCTCATCCTCAGCGCCTCGCATTTTGCTAATTCTGACGAACCTTAAATTCATTATGTCATAATTGCAAACTGCTTCGTTGCTTTCTCTGACGAACCGTCTTTTTATTAAACTAAAATATAGACTCGCTCGTTTCTGTCGTGAACAATTCCAAAGCTTTGAATCCCATGATGGAGTTTCCTTTGTCATTCAGTTTAGGACACCATACGGCAATGGAATAGCGTGACGGATATATTGCCACGATACCGCCACCGACACCACTCTTGCCAGGCAGGCCGACAAGGAAGGAGAATTCCCCCGCTTCGTCGTAGAAGCCGCAAGTTTGCATGATGGCATTGATACGTTTTACCCTTGAAACGCTCAAGTTCACCCCCGCATGAGAGAACGGCTCGTCACTTTTGGCAAAGGCAATAAACGCTTTCGACAGGTCTTTGCAGCTCATCTCCACAGAGCACATCATGCAATAGAAACGGAGAACATCGTCCACGTCATTCTCCAAATTGCCATGGTGTTTGAGAAGATAGGCGATGGAAGCATTCAGATAGGCGCATCCGAATTCCGACTCTGCCACATCGAGGGAATAACTGACTGCATCATTCCCGCACAACTTCCTTACAAAGTTGATGAAAAACTCTCTGGGATTATCCAAGTTGGATAATAATACGTCAGCCAGCACGATTGCTCCGGCATTGATGAAAGGATTGCGGGGCTTGCCGTGCTCATATTCCAATTGGACCAACGAGTTGAAAGCGGAACCGGAAGGCTCTTTCCCGATACGTTCCCACAAGTCCTTCCCTTTTATGCTTAAAGCAATGGCAAGCGAGAACACTTTTGATATACTTTGAATGGAGAATTTGGTATCGTAATCACCATACATGCTGTCTCCTCCGTCCAGCAAGCTCAGGTAAATGCCAAACTGGTCGGGGTCTACATTGGCAAGGGCAGGGATATAATCCGCCTGTTTCCCCTCCTTTGCGTATGGTTGGATTTCTTTACAGATATGCTCTATAATCTGTTGATAGTTTTTGTGTTGTTTCATATTATCAATTGTATGGGTATTTGTGGAACTTCAAGGAAGAACCGTCCGCCAAAATTACAAAATATTATTGATTCCAAAGGGGTAATATTTTGGTGAATTTATAGCGAAATATTAAAATTAAGAGCTGTGTCGAAATAAAAATTTTAGGCAGCTTGGCAACTTTCTCATTAAGGGAAATTTAAGGGTCTACCATTTTCAAAATTTCAAAAAATAAAGGAGAAATAGCATTTAAGCACTGTTTAAAACGGCGTTAAAATACCATTTTAATGCTGTTTTAACGCCGTTAAAACACCGTTGCAAGACACACGGATATTACAACCCATTCTAATAGCTGAGTTTCTGTCTTCATGTTTACCCTATTTGCATGATATTTGGATAGGTTACAGCCTCCATTGTGCACTTTAGAAGTAAGCTGGCAAGCAGGACGCTGTTTCCCTCGGCAAAGAGGAAATGACAACAGACCACAATTTGCGACTCGTTCAATGGATTGAAGCATACTCCTCATCGCTGACCGGTTCCAACCATTCGTTGGAACAGTTCTCGCCAGGGACTTCGAAGGCGAGGTGAGCAAACCAGCTCTCTTTTGCCGCTCCGTGCCAATGCTTCACGTTGGCAGGAATATGGATGACTGTGCCAGGCAGGATTTTTTGTGCCGGTTTGCCTTCTTCTTGATACCAACCGCATCCGGCACACCCACAAGCATCTGCCCTCCTCCATTTGTGGCGTGATGTATGTGCCAATTGTTGCGGCAGCCCGGCTCGAAGGTGACATTGGCGAAAGGTATCTGGTCCTTTGACAGGTAAGCCAAATAACTGTTCCCCTTGAAATATTTTGCGTATGCGGTATTGGGTTCGCCAATTGGGAATATCATCTCACGTTGGAATGCAGCCTTGGCATCTTCGCCTTTCACATCTTCATTCCAAACTTCCTTGGCAAGATTGAAAGCTGCCCAGGCTTTGGGCCATCCGGCGTAAAACGCTATGTGGGTGATGATTTCTGCTGCTTCTGTCTGGGTGATGCCGTTGCTTTTTGCTGATTGCAGGTGATATTTCAACGAACTGTCGGTGATGCCCTGGCTGATGAGGGCGGTAATTGTCACCAAGCTGCGGTCGCGAAGAGAAAGGAGGTCGTTGCGGCTCCATACTTCTCCGAAAAGGATGTCATCGTTGAGACGGGCAAACTCTGGAGCGAACTCGCCCAATTGGGTGCGTCCTGCTGTCTGTACTATTTTCTTTTGTGCCATGATAGGAAGTGATAAAATGCTTATTATCGAGATTAGAATAATCCGGTTCATAACTTGTTTTTATGCTGATATTATGCCCTCTTACGATATTCACTTGGCGTGCTGCCTGTCTGAGCCTTGAAGAAGCGGACAAAATGCTGGGGATATTCAAAGCCGAGCCGCTGGCTCACTTGTGCGATTGAGAGCATGTCGTCGTCGAGCAACTGCTTGGCAGAACGAAGCACACGGTCGTTGATGAATTCCTTGGCTGTCTTGCCCGTCTCCGTCTTGACCAACTCTCCGAAGTATTTGGGCGAATAACAGCATTTTTCGGCAAAATAAGCCACCGATGGAAGCCCTTCCTCCGCTGCCTTTCCTGAGAGGTATTCATCGAGAAGGAAAGAGAACTTCTTCACTACCGTATGGTTGATTTCCTCCCGGGTGACAAACTGCCGGTCGTAGAAGCGGAGACAGTAGTTGAGGAGCAATTCGATGTTGCTCACAATCAATTCGCGTGAATGTTTGTCGATGCTGCGGTGCAATTCTTGGCGGATCATGTCGAGTACGCCACGGAATATCTCAATCTCCCCGCACGAAAGATGGAGGGCTTCGTTGGAGGTGTAGTCGAAGAATTCGTATCTGCCGATTTCCTTGCCCAAGGAAGTCCTTTTGAGTAGGTCGGGATGGAACAGCAGGGCTGTCCATTTGGGAATCGTGACATCGGGATTGGGCTCCACGTGGATGACTTGCCCGGGTGCAAAACTCGTGACTGTCATCTCGTCGAAGTCATATTTCGTGCGGCCATAAGAGAGCTGACAGCCTTTGTTCTCCTTCAAGAAGAGTGCATAGAGCCCGTAATGGTAGAGAGCTTCCTCCAACTTTCTTTCTTTATCGAACCGCGCGACACTTACCAACGGATGGAGTGTCTCAAATCCGTAGTAATCGTTAAAATCTTGTACTGTATTAATAAATATCTCCTTCATAACCCCTTGATATTTCAACTTTTTATCAAGTGCAAATTTACTTACTTTATCGCATAATCCTTATACCAGAAATCCGGAAGCATTTACCATAATTCCGTTTTCTGAATTTCTATCTGGAAATCCTTGCCGTTAACCATTCCGGTGCAGTTCCTTGTCCGACAATTCGAAAACGCATTCATTCTATTTAACAAGATGCGCTATTGCCGTTCACTAAAATGATGATATCTTTGGCGCGGAATTAAAATGTACTTTTTGGGCACATGTCCTTGAAAAGAACAAGTAAAAAACATTCAATGAGAAATATTGCATTATCATTAATTGCTTTCTGCTGCTCTTCGGCAGTTTTTGCGCAGGACAAGACACGCAGTTTGTCTGTGGAAATATTAGGTGCTCAAAACATAGTGGGCGTTAACTATGACAGCCGTTTCAAAGGGAACTCGGGATTGGGTTATCGTGTGGGAATCGGCTATGGCTATGGCAACAACTCGGGGTTGTTTGACCAAAACATCAACGGCGTGGGTGTCCCGTTGGAGTTGAATTATCTGCTTGGGAAGAAACGCAGCAAGTTGGAAGTGGGCTTTGGCACGAGCTTGGGCGTGTATCATATCAAGGAGACGACCGGGGTGTATTATGAGCCGACTCCCCCCGAAACAGAAGGAAGGATAGAGTATTGGACATCGTCAAGCACCCGCTTCGGCTATTTCATGTTTGGCAACATTGGTTATCGCTATCAGCGTGACAAAGGCTTCATGTTCCGCACCGGTGTGTCGCCCTCCTTTAACTTTGGTGACAAGTACGGGCTTAAAAAGTACGCTTTCTATCCGTACATCGGCTTCGGCTGGTCGTTTTAGCAGGTTTTGATGCAGCTTTAGGTGAATAAAAAGGCGATGTGTCGTAACAACTATTGGACACATCGCCTTTAAAGTGTGTTGGATTTATGACTTACTGGTTTTGCCACTAAGAGGGTTCATTACTTTGTTTTTATTATGACAATGTTATGTGTCTTTCCAATTTCCCCATGATTCAAAGCCGCCTCCGAACCACGCTTCAACACGACGACACTTGAGATGTTTGAAGATGAAATCTCTTTCATTTCTTTGGATGATGCCGGCTTGCCATTAATGATATATGAGATACTGTCTTCACTTGCCTTGGTAAATATCTTTATCACGCCATTCTTGCCCTTTTCTCCGTATGCATTGGCAACTTCGTTCCCTGCCTTATATACGTTGACAGACTTGATGTCTTCGGGCTTTATGTCGTTAAACGACCCGTTGTACTCTTCTCCGTCCAAGATTATCAGGGGCTTGGTGGAGAGGACATCAACATGCACCTCTGTCTTTCCCTCCTTGGCGGACTTCTCTGCATCGGCTTGCATTGCCTTCTTGATTTCATACACATTTGTAGTCACTTGGACAATTCTGTTTTTCACGCTGTCAGGCAATAACTCATCTGTGAATATGGTGTAAAGCTCGCCATTGTCAGTCTTGTTTATGCGGAATGACAAGATTTTCTTTCCGGAGAGTTGCGAACCGTCGAAATTCTCAACTTTCTTGCCGTTGATAATAAAAATGTTTTCCTGCGCATACGACATGGTTGCCGCAAAAATCGCAATGAATGTAAGGACGATAAACCTTTTCATACGAATATAATTTTATAGATGTAAATTGTTTTCATTAAGTGCTATCAGCAGATAGCCCGACTCGCCATCTGTACACGAGACAATGAAGGAGGCGGATGTCCCGTCGTCAAAATATTTGGTGACAATGTTGGCTTCTCCCACTTTCCTTATCTCATAACGCTCCACCTGTTCATCGGGAAAAGTGACGGACGCTATGATATTATCCACCTTCTTGACAACATTTTCGCTGGCAACAGGTGTGTCATTGTCAGATGTCCATGAATGTATGGCAACGAACGCCACCACTACCGCAGCAGAAGCCACTGCGGCGGCCCAGCGCCACATGTTCATAGAATGTTTAGGTGTTGCGCGCATTGGAGCTTCCGGTGCAATCCATGCCTCCACCTCTTCTTCGCTGAAGTCATATCCATCAGTCTTGAAACTCATGAACATCTCTTTATATGATTCCCATTCCGTTGGAATCTCATCGGCAGTATCGAAGTATTCGATAAGATTCTGTTCCTCCGCTTCTGTCGTCAATCCGTCAACAAACTTGTCCAACAGTCCTGCTATGTAATCTCTTGAGTGTTTCATTGCTTTGTCTTGTTTAAGTTCTTTAAAAGTTCCGTTCGTGCCTTGCTTATCATCCCGCGCACCGAGCTTTCGGTTGTGCCGAGTATTTGGGCAATATCGGCATACGGCATGTTTTCCACATTGCGCATCCTGATAATGGCACGGTGCTTGTCGCTGAGTGCGCCGATGCTCTGTTTGAGTATCCGGAGGCTCTCTTGGTGTTCCAATTGTATTTGTGGAGTATCGACATAGGCAAGATTGCCGACTGTCTCTATCTGCACGGTCTGCCTTGCATCACGAAGCATATTGAGTGCCACATGCTTGCATATAACAGAAGCCATGTTCCGCATCTTTGTCGCATCCGTTATCCGCTCGCGTGTCGTCCACAATTTCAAAAGAGTCTCTTGGACGGCATCCTCCGCATCAGGGGCGTTTCCAAGATAGTGCATTGCCTGCCTGAACAAACCGTCCCGCTGGCTGCTTACACTTTTGATAAACTCTTGTGTTCCCACGTCATTCTTCTTTTTTGTTCTTGTTTACATAATATATAACACAAGATAGATGATTTCGCTACACAAAACTACCTGAATTTTTAAAGAAATCTTTTGCCAGAGGAAGTAATCTTAAACCATGAAACAAAATCAGAATTGACCCGCCGTTTCGGAAAGGAAATCTTAAAAGGAAGCAGGCAGTTGAATCCAAACGCTGGAAGCCGGGGAGAAGCAATATGTGAAAGATTATGCAAAAAATAGGCGGGCGAATGGAAAACGCTGCTTTTTTTTGTATATTTGTCCATACATATTTCTAAATATCCAAGAGATGAAAAACAGAATTGTCATTGTGGGGAGCAGCAATACGGATATGGTGGTGCGCGTAGACCATTTCCCGCTTCCCGGTGAAACCCTTATGGGAAACAACTTCCTTACAGCCCAAGGAGGCAAAGGTGCCAATCAAGCTGTGGCAGTGGCTCGCTTGGGGGGTGAAGCCGTCTTCGTGTGCTGTTTGGGCAATGATGCGTTCGGGCATCAGACAATCGGCATCCTTCAACAAGAAGGGATGGATACGACTCATGTGAGAATGATAGAGGGTGCGGCTTCGGGTGTCGCCCTTATTCCTGTAGATAAAAATGGAGAGAATACGATTATTGTGGCTTCCGGGGCTAATGCCCTTCTTTCGGAAGAAGATATCAAAGCAGTAGAAGAGGACATCAAGGAGGCGGGAATATTGCTGATGCAATTGGAAACGCCATTGCCTGCCCTTATCGCGGCGGCAAGGATTGCTCATGAAAACGGGGTGAAGGTCGTGCTCAATCCTGCTCCTTTCCCGCAAGATCCTTTGCCAGCCGAATTACTTTCCCATGTGGATATCATTATTCCTAATGAAACGGAAGCGGCTTATATGACGGGTGTCCAAGTGACAGATTTGGAAAGTGCAGGCAAAGCTATCAAGGCCATCCAATCCATGGGAATCGAACAAGTCGTTATCACCGCAGGAAAGGACGGGGCTTATACTTGTAAGGATAATGAAATCATATTGGTTCCTTCTTTCCCGGTCAAGGCAGTGGATACTGTTGCGGCAGGAGATACTTTCTGTGGGGCATTGTGTGTGGCCCTCACCAAAGGTTTTGCTTGGGAGGATGCTATTAGAGTGGGGAACAAAGCGGCATCCATTGCCGTGACTCGTGTGGGTGCTCAACCTTCCGTGCCTACCAGTCAAGAGGTGTTCGGATAAGGGAAATATTAATATCTAAAGAAATATACTTATGTTTATTGTTACAAATGGAACCCTGGCTGTTTTGCTATGTATCGTGACTATGCTTTGCTGGGGAAGTTGGGGAAATACCCAAAAGCTTGCCGGAAAGACTTGGCGTTATGAACTGTTCTATTGGGATTATTGCGTTGGCATCTTGTTGTTCTCCCTTTTATTGGGTTTTACTTTAGGCAGCCACGGCGAACAAGGTCAGCCTTTTGTTGAAAATCTAATGCAAATGGATGGCGCGCTTATAGGAAGTGCCCTTGCGGGTGGTGCCATCTTCAATGCCGCCAATATCTTGCTTACGGCAGCAGTCTCTATTTCCGGTTTAGCCATTGCTTGGCCTATCGGATTGGGCATTGCGCTTGTGCTGGGCGTGTTCTTGAATTATATGTTGGCTCCAACAGGTAATCCCGTCCTTCTCAGTTTGGGTGTAGGACTTGTCTTGGCATCCGTCATTTGCAACGGCATAGCTTCGGGCAAGAATTCCAAATCATCAGGAGCTGGTTTCAGCAAGAAGGGATTGGCATTCACCATTGTTTCAGGCATCTTGATGGGTGTGTTCTATCCGCTTGTGGCAAAAGCGATGGATTTGGTGCATACAACGCCTGAAGCGGGAATGGGAACTCCTTACACTGCATTCTTCCTTTGTACATTGGGAGCATTCCTTAGCAACTTCATTTTTGGGACAATAGCCATGAAGCGACCAGTGTCGGGTGAGCCTGTCAGCTATGCGGACTATTTCAAGGGGACTCTTCCCACTCATTTGGTTGGAGTATTAGGCGGTTGCGTTTGGGGACTTGGTACAGCCCTTAGTTATATTTGCTCAAGCAAGGATGCCAACCTCGGACCTGCAATCTCTTATGCATTGGGTCAAGGCGCACCAATGATAGCCGCTCTCTGGGGCATTTTCATTTGGAAAGAATTCAAAGGAAGCAACGGCATGGTGAAAGCATTATTGGCATGCATGTTCATAGCATTCATCGTCGGAGTCGCCGTTATTATCATGGCAAGGAGTTGAGATAAAGCCGGTGTGTCATAATAGCGAACCGGGATTCGTCACTAAAAATAGGGTGAAATGTATCGAAAAAAACATACCGTTGTTTTTTCAAAAACATCACGAGGAATTTTTGAAAACGTCCAATGTTTTTTGAAAAACAACGGTACGTTTAAAAATGCCATCGTCAATAAAATATAAACTACCTCTCGTTTTTGCCTTTTGTCCTTCTATATTCTGTAGGAGAAGTACCAAGGTGTGCTTTTACAAACTCCTTGATGGTCATACCTGAGTGAGACAACAGTCGTGTCACATCCTCTAATACATATTCCAATAATGCTCAACAGGCAAAACAGAAACGGATGGACAAGACTGCCGACAATCTGCAAAAGCTGTCTGTAGTTTTCCAAAAGCATACGCCCTTTTCCCAAAAAGCATACGCCCTTTTCCCAAAAAGCATACGCCCTTTTTCCAAAAAGCATACCTCCTTTTTGAAAAGAGGTCAACTCATCGAAAAAACGAACCCCCTGTTTAAACACCATTTAAACGGTATTAAAACACTATTTAAACGCTATTATAATAGCATGGAAATAATCAGACACAGACCCCATTATAATAAGTATTATTACTACGGCAAACCTCCAATAACACGAGAAAGCGGAGGCA